>ENA-OPNI01000725-OPNI01000725.1-human-gut-metagenome-genome-assembly--contig:-NODE-725-length-10883-cov-2.712043_pt1 | contig 10883 bp, 9 predicted proteins | sample MGYA00241538_ERZ501773 | MGnify/ENA primary metagenome ERZ501773 (study PRJEB25962, sample SAMEA2042556) | human gut metagenome | biome: human gut; feature: human-associated habitat; material: faeces...
AATGTGACCGCCGTCCTTGCTGTAAACACCGAAAAGGCATTTCATAAGTGTCGATTTACCTGCTCCGTTTTCTCCCATAAGAGCGTGAACCGTGCCTCGCTTTACCGTGAGCTGTGCGTGATCAAGAGCCTTGACACCGGGGAATGACTTTTCTATATCAACCATTTTTAACAATACGTCTTTGTCAGCAGCATCGGATATATTTATGTTTTTTTGCATAGCTTTCTCTCCTATCTGCATTGATTTACGGTTGGGGCAAGAAGCCCCAACCGTTGAGTTTGCTTTACGCCGTGAAATTTGATTATTCGGCGCTGTCTGCTGTGAATGCAGAGTAAGGAATGTTAACTCTCCATGTGCCAACTACGTTGTTGCTGTCGATACCGTCAAAGGTTGATGTGCCGTTAAGCAAGTTCTTCGTAATTGTTGTGATTGCGGTTGCCATACCTACTGCATCCTGCTTGATTGTACCAACCATTGTGCCTGCCTTGATAGCTGATTTAGCTGCGTCGGTTGCGTCAACACCGAATACCGGAATGAATGTGCCGCCTTCCTTATTATAACCTGCTGTCTGAAGAGCTGAGATTGCGCCAAGAGCCATTTCGTCGTTGTTAGCGATAACAAGCTCAATCATATTCTTATTAGCTTCTGTGTACTGTGCAAGAGCTGTGCTCATATAGTTTGTAGCTGCTGCTGATGACCAAGCTCCGTCCTGGTCAACAAGATACTTGTTCTTGTTTGCTGCATCATAGAACTCAAGTTCGGCGGACTTGCCTGCTTCTTTAAGAACTGCGTTTGCGTCCTCAACACCGTACTGTGTACGAGCGATAGCTTCCATGTTGCCCTCTTGTCCCTTGAACATTACATAGCTGATTTTGCCGTCTTTGTTAAGGTCGAGTTTGTCGTAATTCTTAACAAGATATTCACCGACCATCTTGCCCTGCATATGACCTGCCTGCTCATAGTCTGTACCTACGAATACGCACTTGTCATAGCTTTCGATAACTGACTGGTCAACCGAACGGTTGAAGAAAATAACCGGAACATTCTTTGCCTTAGCAAGATTAATAATGTTCTGTGCTGCGTCGTTTGAGCCTGTGTCAACAACATTTACGATAAGCAATGATGAACCTTTTGCAAGAGCTGTCTGAACCTGCTCTGTCTGTGTTGTCTGATTGCCGTTAGCGTCATAGTTGTTGTAGGTGTAGCCTGACTCCTTTAAGATTTTGTCCATTGAAGAACGAACTGTTGAAATATACGCATCACTGAATGTGTAATAGAATACGGATATTTCTCCCTTATTTTTCGGACCTTCCTTGTCCTTATCGGATGCACAAGCTGCAAAGCCGACAACCATTACTACTGCTAAAAGCAGCGCCAATACTTTTTTAACCTTTTTCATAAAGATAACCTCCTTAAAATTATCGTTTAGTCATTCAGCATCTTCATTATATAATCGGTCAACAAAAAAGAAAATGTAAAATCTTATTCAAAATGTATAAAATTTTATGATTATCCTGAACAAATATGGTAAAAATTTAACCCCGAGATATTGTTATCAATATCTCGGGGCTTTATTCATATACAAATTGCTTGTAAATACGTTATTCAAAGCTGAAAAGTACCTTTTGCACGTCCTTGTTAAACATATTGCTGCGGTCAACAACATAGACGGAGGTTTCAATTGACGGCTCTATGCTCTTGCCCGACATAAGCGTTGCGGCATTAGACACCGCAAGATAGCCTATCGCAAACGGATTTTGAACAATAAGAGTGTCGATTTCGCCCGTTTCGAGCATACCTACGCATTTAACATTGCTGTCAAAGCCGATGCCGCAGACATTATCGGCGAGATTAAGCTCGGATATTGCCATTCCCACGCCGAGAGTTGCCCACTCGTTAAAGCCGATAACCGCATTGATTTCGGGGTGCTCGGTCAAAAGCCTTTTAGCCTCAGCCGTCGCATTGTCCTGATCGGACGACACATAAACCGTTTTGACGATTTCGGCGTTTTCAAGCGTTCCGATATAATCCGCAAAGCCCTGCTGACGTTCGTTGTTGTTTTCGGTATTTTCGCCCGAGCTTACTACGCCTATGTATATTTTTTCCTTGTCCTTACAGAGCTTTTCAACCGCTTCGCCTGCCTTTTTACCTGCCTGAATATTGTTCGTGCCGATAAAGGACTGCGTGTTTTTCACATTGACGTTACTGTCTATCATAATGACCTTTATTCCGCTGTCAACAGCCTCCTGCACGGCAGGTGCGGTATTGTTATAGTCAATCGCAGACAGAACAATCACGTCAACCTTGCGTGAAATTGCATTTCTGATAAGCTTGTTTTGCGCCTCACAGTCCGATTCGTTGTCGGGTCCCTCGACGGTAAGCTCAAGGTTATATTCGGTTGCGGCAGTCACGGCTCCGCTTTTCAAATCGCTCCAAAAGTCCGAGTCGCTGCCCTTTGTGATAACCGCCACCTTGCCGTGAGCCGACTTGGTTGTGGTGTGTGTGCAGCCGATAAAGCATACGATAGCGAAACACAACACAAAAAGCGATATAAGAATTTTTTTAATATTCATTTTCGTGTCCTTTCTCTATCATAGGAATTCTGACGGTAACGGTCGTGCCGACATCAAGCTCGCTTTCGATTTTAATGCCGTAATGCTCGCCAAAATAGATTTTCAAGCGGTCGTCAACATTTTTAACACCGATTCCCTTTGAGTCGCTCCTGCCCTTTTCAAGCACTTTTTTGCATTGCTCCTCGGTCATTCCGAGTCCGTTATCGGCAATAATAATCAAAATATCGTTGCCGTCACGCTTAACGGTAATTTTGATTTCGCCCTCGTCAACCATTCGGTCAAGTCCGTGATAAATCGCATTTTCAATAAACGGCTGAACGGTGATTTTGTTGCACATACAGTTTAGTAAATTTTCATCTACGTCAAAGGAATAGGTAAATTGGTTTTTATACCGATAGCTTTGGATAATCAAATAGCTCTCTGCGTGCTTTAATTCGTCGCCTATCGTGATAAACTCGTTACCGTGGCTTATGCTTATTCTGAACAGCTTCGCAAGTGCGCCGACCATCTTAACTGCGTCTTTGCTGTTGTCCTGCTCGCACATCCATTGAATTGAGTCAAGCGTATTATAAAGGAAATGCGGATTTATCTGCGCCTGCAAGGCTTTAAGCTCAGTTTTACGAAGTATGATTTCCTCGTTATGCACCCTTTCCATAAGCGACTGTATCATACCGACCATATGCTCAAACGAAGCCGACAGCGTTTGGAACTCGACAACGTTACTCATATCCGCCTTGTACTCGAACGCCTCCGCCTGCTTTTCAAATTCCTGCATAGAAGCGACAAGCCGTCTTACCGGTCTTGTAACCGCCTTTGACAGTATCCAATAAATCACAAGCGAAATAAGCAGGCTGAACAAAAGCGCAAACAAAAAGCCGAGAAGCAACTGCTCTCTTACCGACCTTGTAACCTCGTCATTGTAACTCACGCCGACAATCCGCCAATTACATTCGCTCATCGACATAAGACAATAAATATTGTCCTTTTCAATGTGAGTGCCGTCGGTCATATTTGAAATTTTATCCGTGCTTTCGCTCTTTATACCCGAAAAAAGCATCTGCTGCTGCGGATGATAAATGACGTCGCCCTTTGAATTTATAATGTAGCAATAGCCACGCTGACCTATGCTGATATTGTCAATATAGGTCGCAATTTGCGAAAATTTGTAGTCAATCGCAACATAAACCTGCTGCTTGAAAAGGCTCGAATACTCCTGCCTTGCAATCGTTACAACCCACGGATACTTGTCCTTATACATTGAGTTTACATGTGGGTCTGTAACGGTAAAGCCGCTTGACGCCGAGACAAGCTCCGACTTATCAAGAAGCATATCTCTTGCGCCGTCCTTAACCTTGTCGTCGCTTTCGTTGCCGTACAAGAGCAAACGCCCACGCTCGTCATAAATCATAACGCTGTAAATATCGTCCTCGAGCCGAGCCGAGGTTGACAGAACGCTTTGAAGCTCTGCTTCACTCGCACAGCTGTTTGCCTCGGCGCAAAGGCTGTTGAGCTTTTGCTTTATCGACGACATATATCCCGACACCGCAATATCAGCCTGCGACACCGTCTGCTTTGACGACACCGCCGCCGAGTTTATCATAAGTCTTTGGTGGAACATACCGAAGAACACAGTTGAAGCAACTACCGAAAAGAGTGTACCGCAGACAACTACCGCAATGATAAGTCCCGACAATTTTGTTTTCTTATACTTAAACATTGCCTGTCCCCAAATGCTCCTCTCTGTATTTATTCGGCGACATACCGTAATATCGCTTGAAGCAATAACTGAAATAATGTTGATCGCTGTAACCGCATTTTTGCGATATTTCAAATATTTTCATAGACGTACATAAAAGCAGATCGCTTGCGGCTTTCATTCTGCGCTCCGTGACAAGCGACACAAAGTTTTGCGACTTCGTTTTCTTAATAAGTGCGCTCAAATAGTTCGGACTTACGCCCAATTTTTCACTCGCATCCGTAAGCGACAAAGCCTCGTTCATATACTCATCGTTGATAATCTGCAACGCCTTATCGCAAAGCAGTTCGGTTTCGTGCCTCTGTGAGCGTGAAATCATATCCCTCGCATCAAGGCAAAGGGAAATAAGTTCCTTTTTGTATCTCTCGTTAAAATCAAATGAAAGTTTGGAAGTTATAAAATTATTAGAAGAAAAAAGCTCCGACAACGCATTTCCGTTGGACAAAACGCTGACACAGCGGTGCGCTGTTGCAAGGATTTGAATGATAAGATAATCTACGCCTTCCCTGCTTCTGCCGTTGAGCATTTCTTCAAGGTAATCGCTGATTTCCTGCTTCGTTCCGACCTTCAGCAGCTGTTCAAGCTTATCGACCGATTTATCGACTGCCTCATATTCAAATGTGCTTTTCGGCTCTTGGTCGTTGATGTATCGAATATTGCCTGCACCGTCCGAGGTGTATCGCCTTGCCGTGATAGCCTGCGAACAGGCAAAGGCAAGCATTGACGGTTTATCGACCGTCTGACTGATACCGATTGTGCATTTTTGAGAAAGCAGTTTCTTCGCACTCTGCACAGTTTCAATAACGGGTATGCGAAGTTTTGTGGACATATCCTCGGGTGTGCTTGTTACAAGCGTTACAATTCTGCCGTTTACGAAAAAGCTTTCACAATTCGCATACTTTCCGACAATCGCATTCACAAAATCGATATGGTGCTTTTCGGTTACGTTCTTATCCTGTGAATTCTTGAATTTCGACACAACAACGGTGTAGCACTCGTCGTCGCTTTTGATAATCCCTATTCTTTTCGCCGTCTGAATAAGCACCTCATCGGGATAGTTATCGTCACTCGTTCCGAGCAAAAGCGGAAGCAAAAACTCCGCCTTTTCAAGCCTCAACGCCGTATTTTCGTCGGAAGCGCCGCTTTTGAGGTGCTCAAACTCCAAGTCCATTTCCTCTCGGATTTTCAAAAGCTCGTCGCCGAGCTCCTGAGCCGAAACAGGCTTCAAAAGATAACGAATTACATTGTATTTGAACGCTTCCTGTGCATATTCAAAGTCATCGTAGCCGCTTAAAATAACAAATTTTGTCGCAGGACGAACCTCTCGAGCCTTGCGTGCAAGCTCAAGTCCTGTCATAAGCGGCATTTTAATATCCGTCAAAATAAGGTCCGGCTCAAGTTTTTCAAGCTGTTCCAATGCTTCAATTCCGTTTTCTGCATCGCCGACAACATTAAAGCCTGCTCTCTGCCAATCGACACTGTTAATAACCGCCTCTCTCTGACGAGCTTCATCATCAACAACAAGAATATTGTACATAATTTACCCTCTCATAAAAATCGGTTTTTGCATTTTGGATCAATTTTTATTATATAAAAAGTTCAAGAATTTATCAAGAAATATTTGTGGAATTGTGAATTTGCTGATTGTAAAATAAACTGCGAATAAAAAAGAGATGCCAAAGGCTGAGTGTTCATAAGGAAGTATTGGTTTCTCGCATAAAAATCCATTATGCTTTTGCCAAAAAGCCTCGCAAGGCGACAGCCTTGCATCATTTCTCGGCTTCGGCATAAAAGAATTTTTATAGCTACGAAACTGCAACGCACTTCAAAATAATATATTTTTGATACAAGAAAAGGCAACCCCCACAGATAATGCTGACGCATATCTGCGGGGGTTAACGAATTATTGTGCGAAAAGATGTTGTTTTGAAGCAAAACTTCCTTATGAGCACTCAGCCAAATCGACATCTCCTTAATTACAAACTATGTTTTTAATCAACCAAAACCAAGGCTTTTTTCGGGCAAAATCGAGCACATTTACCGCATTTTATACACTTGCCATCGTCAACCGTCGGTGCACTGAAGCCGACTTGCGATAACGCACCCACAGGGCAAATGTCAACCGACGGGCACTTGTGATTTTGGGGACAGTTTTCAACGATTACCTTTAACTTCTTTGCCATTTTCACACCTTAAGAATATTTATTCGTCATCATCGTCAAACAAAGCGGAATCAAGTCCCAAAACCGCATCGGACTCGCCGCTTTCAAGGCTTTCAACCTTTTTAAGTCTTTTATTGATTTGAACATTTCTGAACTGCGCCGTTTCAATGCTCTTGCCTGCGGCATCAATCTTCTTCTTTGCAGCTTCAAGAAGTCCGTCAAATTTTTCATACTGACCTCTTATCGCCGAAAGAAGCTGACGAACCTCGTTTGCCTTTTCGTTTATGGCAACGGTCTTAAAGCCCATTGAAAGCGAATTGAGCAAGGCTGTGATGGTGCTCGGTCCCGCAATCATAATGTTGTACTCCGACTGTATTTTTTCGGGAAGTCCCGACCTCGACGAAGCAATCTCAGCATACAAGCCCTCTGTTGCAAGATAAAGAATTGCAAACGGTGTTGTGTCCGGAACGTGTATGTACTTTGAAACGTCCTTCGCCTCTTGAAGCACCCTCGTTTCAAGTGCCTTTCTCGCCTCCGCCAATGCATTTGCATCTGCGCTGTCTGCGGCGTCACAAAGTCTTATGTAGTCCTCCATCGGGAATTTCGAGTCAACCGGCAAATATACGTCCTTTTCGTTCTTCTCGGAGGCGGGGATGCGAATTGCGAACTCAACCCTCGCCATTGAGCCGGGAACGGTTGCGACATTCTTTTCGTACATATTAGGGATAGTCTGATTGAGTATTCCCTCAAGCTGAACCTCCGCCCAAGTGCCTCTTGCCTTGACGTTCGTCAAAACACGGTTGAGCGCCGTAACATTTTGCGTAACACCCGTTGAAAGCTTTTGCATTTCGCCGAGCGATTTATATAGATTTTCAAGCTGATCGGAAACAGTTTTGAAAGAGCTGTTGAGCCTTTGCGTGAGTGTCGAGGTGAGCTTTTCGTCAACCGTCGTCCTCATTTCCTCAAGCTTCTTTTCGTTTGACTGCTGAAGCTTATTCATTGATTCAACAAGGGTTTTGTTGATTTTTTCGCTCTGCTCGGCATTCTTTTCGTTTATCGAGCCGAGAAGCTCAAGCGTTTTTTCCCTGTTCTCGTAGTTTACCTTGTTCATATTCTCGATTTTCAACGACATATTATCAAGGCTTTTCTGCACATCGGAACGAATTTCCTTGTTTGCGTTCTGATTTTCAATTCTTATGTTGCTGAATTCCTTGCTGAAGGTGCTTGAAAGATAATCAAGCTTCTGCTCGGTGCTTTTTGAAGCATCGTTTTCGCCGAGAGAATTTACCTTTTTTGAGAGTGCCGAAAGCATAACGGCAAGCACGATAATTCCGAGTGTAGAAACCGCCGTTATAATGTATAAAAGTATGTTTTGCATAATGTTCTCCGTTAAAATCCGTTTATCTGTTCTTTTTGTCCTCAATCATATGAACGTTGATATGATTATAGGTCATTTCAATTCCGTATTCGTCAAATTCCGTTTTAATCTCTTCGTTAAGAGCGTAATAAGCCTGCCAATATTTATCGGTCATTGTCCAAGCCTTGACAACATAGCGGATACTGCTGTCGTCGTATGAAAGCACCGCCGCAAAAGGCTTTTCGGGTGTCTCTTCAAACAGCTCCGTCTTTTCAACCGCCTTCAAAAGTGCTTCACGAACGGTTGAAATCGGCGCATCATAGGAAGCCGAAACCTCAATATCCACACGGCGTTTCGCTTCGGTTGTGTAGTTTACTATCTTTGCGGAAATAACCTTGCCGTTGGGCACATAAACCATTTTGTTATCCGCCGTTAAAAGCTTTGTGTGAATAAGGCTGATTATATTAACAGTGCCCGTCACGCCGTCAATCTCGACAAAATCGCCTATCTTAAACGGCTTTGTAACAAGCAGCATAAAGCCGCTTGCAAGGTTTGAAAGCGAGTCTTGAACGGCAAGCGAAGCCGCAAGTCCGACAACCGAAAACGCCGCTACAAACGAGGTCGTAGACACTCCGAGTGCGTCAACCGTGATTATTGCGGTTATAAACCAAAGTATGATTTTTATACCTGTTTTTATATATCTTTTAAGTGCTACATCAAGTGAGGTTTTATCGATTACCTTTGACAAAAGCGAGAAAATCACCTTGATGACCAAATAGCAAATGACAAAGGTAATAACCGCCGCAAGTATTTTTCCGACGGTAAAATCACCTATCGCATAGTCAAGAATATCACGAAATTTCATTTTCGAGCCTCTTATTTAATAAATAATATCGTTGCCGCCATACAGAACTGCGCCGCATAGTAAAGCGTGTGGTTTAAGATGATGTTGCCCTTTGTGTTCTTGTTTTCGCCGAAGTACATTCCCGAAAGAACGAGGTCAGAGAGCAAGAACAACAATGCGCCGACAGACATTACGATCCAAGCAGACAGCTTAAATTCAGTAATGTAAGCGGTCATCATAGAAGCCGTCATTGTAAGCGCAAGCGTACAGGAATAAAGGAAAACTATAAGCTTGAACTTGCCGTATTTCATCTTCAGGGGCTTTTCCATAAGAATTGCAATCAAACCTATCACAAGTGCCAGCACAATAGACATAATGATTGAAAACGAATTCCACGGCGAGCTTCTGAAAATTGCCGTTATAAAGCATAGATGACCGAGCAGGAACGAAATAAAGCCTGCATAGAGATATAAATCTTTATCCTGAAGATATATCCATTTCAAATCAAGCCAAATATCGCCCAACATTCCGAGAATAAGACCTGCAAGAATAAGCGTGCCGAATTCAAGGAAAACTCTGTTTTGGTTCATTGCCGCAAGAGCTGTCGCAATAAAGCAGCAGCTTGCTATTGCCTTTGCATACAATGCGGCTATACCGCCCTTTTTAACTCGCAACACAAGGAATACTATTGTTGCCGTAATACCGATTGCGAGCAATACATAATAAAATGTTGATGAATACATAATCCTGTGCCTCCCCCTAAGTTATATGCCAATTATACTATATATAAATAAAAAATACAATCCAAATTTACAAGCGTTTAATTGACAAAAGGCTTCTGTTGTGTTTTAATTTATTGAGTAATTACATAACAGAGGTTTTCAGCATGAAAAAATATTTATTTTCGGCGGTATGCTTACTGCTTGCTATAACAGTTTTGTTTTCTGCTTGTTCGGGAAGCGGTACGCAGGACGAGAAATCCACAGAGAGTCCGCACGACTCGGATTCGTCATTCAGAGTTGCGATAGTACAGTTTGACAACGACAGCTTCACAAACGAGCTTCGTCAGATGTTCATTAAAAGGATGAGGCTTCTCGGCTATGACGAGGCTAAAATGAAATTCGACATTAAAAACGCACAGGGAAACAGCGAAAAGCTTTCGCAGACCGCTTCCTCGCTTTCGGGCGGCGATTATGATATTGTCGTGGCTATCGGCGACAAATGCGCTTGTGCTTTGGCAAATGCAGGCTGTACCGTACCGACTGTTTTCGTGGCGGTAAGCGACCCCGTCGGCTTAGGACTTGCATCCGGTGTCGAATCCCCCGACAAAAATATGACAGGCACCGTCAGCAACACCTCCGAGGACACCCTGCTTTCGTATATCAGAGTCCTCACTCCGAAGGTTTCAAGCGTTGCGGTTATATGCATGAACAACGAGAAATCCATTGCGGAAAAGGACAGCGTGGTTAACTATCTCTCAAACGATTTGTTTGGCGTCGAACCTGTTATACTTGACAGCACCGACTCGATTGACTCGGTTGTCGCAGATGTTCTCACACGAAACGGCGCAATTTTCCTTACAAATGATGAGGAGCTTAAAAACGTTTCGGCAAATGTTGTGAGCTTGGCGTCACAGAGCTCAAAATTCGTGTTTTCATCAAATATCTTCTGCATTGAAAACGGCGTTTTAGCGACGACAGCCTCTCCCGTAAAGGATTTAAGCTACACCGCCGCAGAGGATGCCGACAAAATACTTAAAGGCGCAAAGGTTTCCGACATTCCGATTAAAACGGACCTTGCATTTGCGATTTATGTATCGAAAAGCACGGCAGAAAGCTTTAATATCGACGTGCCGAAAATCGACGATGTAATTCTTTTCTGAAAAAATTAAAATATTTTCCAAAAAGGTGTTGACACTTCCCCTGCTCTTTGATATAATATCATTCGTCGTTAGGAACGGCGAACTGAATATGCGAGAGTGGCGGAATCGGCAGACGCGCACGTTTGAGGGGCGTGTGGTAATCCCGTACGGGTTCAAGTCCCGTCTCTCGCACCAGAAAAGCAGATGAACTTTTAGTTTATCTGCTTTTTGTTTTTGCAAATTATTTTTCCACGGGGGTTGAACCCGTTAGTCCATCTTTTGCGAAGCGTAGCGGAGCAAAAGGGACATATAATTATTGCCGTGAACGGC
>ENA-OPNI01000731-OPNI01000731.1-human-gut-metagenome-genome-assembly--contig:-NODE-731-length-10828-cov-2.056345_pt1 | contig 10828 bp, 10 predicted proteins | sample MGYA00241538_ERZ501773 | MGnify/ENA primary metagenome ERZ501773 (study PRJEB25962, sample SAMEA2042556) | human gut metagenome | biome: human gut; feature: human-associated habitat; material: faeces...
CAGATGTCCCGAGAATCCCTTCGAGGGACAAACTGACAAGCGAGAGAGATAAAAAATATTAGTAGAGGATTTTGGTGGTTTAAAGATTTGAAGTTAATATAGAATGTGATTAATGCACTTTGTGCTGAATAAAGAGGAGGAATGTTTATGGATATGTTATTTGAAAGTGAGAAACAGAAAGAGGCTACGGAGAGATTACTAGCTAGTGTTAGGGTAAGGACTATTAATAGTGAGATAGACGCTTATCTAAATGAGATGCTTGGGTATGCTAAAGAGATTGATAGTATATTAGAGAAGAATAGTTTAGGTGCTCGTTATTTAGATAGAGTAAGTATGATTGATAAGGTTGATAGTGTTTATCTTGATGAGGATTTAACTAATATTGATTTTAGGTTAAAGGAAGAGATTGAAGATTTGCTTAAGAGAATTAATACTAGAATTCGTTTGGTTAAGACTAATGATGCTTTGGTTAAAGAGATTGAAGAGAGTTATGATGTTGATGGCTCTGATATAGATAGTGATTTAGCAGAAGCAAACATAAATATTTAATTGTGTTTAGATATTTTATATGGTAAAATTATGGTGAGGAGAGAATTGTTATGGATACTAATAGAATTAATGAGATAAATGCTGAAGTTCATCAAAGTACAGATTTAGATGGTGCTTTAAGTGTTTATAATTTATTAAAGAATAATGGATATGAGATTAAGTCTAATATGGGCTCTTTGATGGATTACTGTAAAACAAGAGGATTAGATAGAGTTAAGAGTAATATTGAGTTATTAGTTAAGTATGATGAAGAATTAAGTAATAAGGAAAATGTTACTAAAGATTTTTATGCTTCTGTTTATAGTAATGATAAAAGTGGTATATTAGATAAAATTGAAGCTATTGTTAATGCTGATACGAAGTATAATATTGAAACTGATGCTAGATATCATGGTGATAATAAACCGGATAATGGTAAGAGTATATTTACTATGAAGATTGAAGAGTTAAAGAAGAAGATGGGTGGAGATACTATTTCTTCTAAACTTGAACATGCTAGAAAGAGTTTGGAAGATAATTATGTTGCTTTTAGAAATTTAACTGCTGAAGATCTAAAAAGTACAAAGGCTTTGAAGTTAAGAGAAGCAATTGATCAAAATAGATATTATATTAATCAGTTAGAGGGAATGAGTTCTAAGAATTCTTATTCTATTGATAGTATTGATAGAGTTAATGCTTTTAATGCTGATGTTAAAGAGTTATATAATTTTATTAATGGTTTAAATTTAAATGATGATTCTAAGAAGGCTCTTATTGATGAATTTGGGGCTTTAAGAACTAAGATAAATGATTATCGTAATTATATTGCTAATTTACAGGCTACTGGTAAAAAGTATGATGCTTTACTTGCTGAGATGGATGTTGTAAAGGTTGGAAAGTCTGTTAAGAAGAGTGAGGTTAAGGCTGCTTCTGAAGAGAAAAAAGAGGAAAAGGTAGAGCCTAAGGAAGAGGTTAAGACTGTTACAGAGCCTGTTAAAACAGAGGAACCTAAAAAAGATGATAAAGTTACTGAACCAGAAAAAGAGAATGTTAAAGAAACTGTTAATAATGATTTACTTTCTGTTGGTGATGTAGTTACTTATAATGGAAAGAGTCCAGCAATTGCTGACATAGGTGCTCCTGAAGGACTTGTTGTTGGTCAAGAATATAAGGTTGAAAAGGTTGTTATTTATAAGGGTTTATCTTATGCTAAGTTAGAGGGTGTTGATAAACTTGTAGATATTGTTTGCTTAGATAAGGTTATGAAGAAAGATATGGAAGAACCTACTAAAGAAGATGACAAAAAAACTGAAAAAGAGAAAAATACTGGTGAAATAAAAGTTGGAGAGGCTGTTCCATTTAAGATTGAAGAAATTAATGAAGGACCAGAAAAAAAGAAAGAAGAACCTAAAGAGGAGCCTACAACTAAGGTAGAAGAAAAACCTGCTGAAGCATCTGATAATTCTGAAAAGACTGATGATGTAAAAGAAAAACATGATTATAAAGTTAAGTCTATAAGAAAAACAGTTGGTAAGTATGCTCCTTGGGTTTGGAGAACTGCTGCTGTTATTGGGATAGCAACTTCTACATTTACTCCAGCGGTTATTATTGCTGGTGGATGGCTTGCGGCTGAGGCTATTAGATTCTGTGTTAAGAGAAATTATAAATTACCTAAATTTGGTAAATTTAAAGATAAAATGGTTAGTAAGTGGCATGAGATTTCTGAAAAAGGTGAAATCAGTGAAGAAGAAAGTAAAGATGCTGAAGCAGTAGTAAGCGAGATTGATAATGCTACTAAAGAAGCAGATCAAGCAGAGGCAATGAGAGAGCCTGAAAAGGCGGAGTCCTTGGCTGGTGATGTTGATGCTGAAGAGTTAAGTAGAGATATTCAAGCCTCTATAGATGCTCAGAAGTCTGAAAAAGAAAAGGAAATTTTAGTAAATAATATTAGATCTGATAGTGTTACCGATGAGGAATTAAATAAATTAGCTGATGGTTATATTAAGGCAGGCAAGATAGAACCTGGTGAATATGATAGAGAAACTTTGAAATCAAAAGTTTTAGATTCAATTGTTGAAGAATATAAAAGTACTGATGTAAAAGAAAATACAACTGGTCGTACTTTATAATAAATAAAAAGGAGATTAGGTATGAAAGTAGATACTATTGTGGAAATGGAAAATGGGGAAAACTTCTACATTGCTGATGAAACTGTTCAAAATGGTGTAAAATATTATTTAGCAAATAAAGTAGATGAAAATGATGAACCTACAACTGATACTAAAATATTTAAGGAAACTTTGGATGGTAATGATATTTATTTAGATGTTGTTAAAGATGAAAGTGAACTTAATTATTTAGGTGCAATATTCTTAGCAAACTTTAGTAATGATTTAGAGGAAGAGGCTTAGGTCTCTTTTTTTTGTGCCTTTTTATAATTAAAAAAAGGAAATGAGCATGTTTCTTACAATAATAAATAATAGAGGGATAAGACATGTTTAGACATTTTTTTAAGTCTTTGTGTATTAAACTTGTTATGGTGATTAGAATGAAGAAGGTTATTCCATATGTTATATCTCTTATTTTAGGGACTATTTTTGGATATTTAGTTTTTGAAAAGACTGATTTTAATATAAAGGAAGTTTTTGGAGAGTATGAAGAGGTTACTGGATTTCAACTGGGAGTATTTAATGATATAGAGGTTGCTAAGGAGTTTAAGAATAAATATACACCATCAGTTATACTTAAAGATGATGATGTTTACCGGGTATATTATAGTATTTTAAAGGACGATGATGTAATAGCAAAGATGGAGGATTATTTGAGTTTAAAAGAGATATCGTTTTATAAGAAAAAGATAATAGTGCATGATGCTGATCTGATAAGTGCAATTAATACTTATGAAAATGGGATATTAAAGGGTAGTGATAAAGTGATTGAGAATATTAATAATTTAATTATGTCAAATTGTAAGGAAGGGGTAATATGAAAATAAGAGATTTACCTGATTTAGAGAAGCCTAGAGAGAGATTATACAAGTATGGGACAAGATACTTAAGTAATGAGGAATTGATTGCTATTTTGCTTAGAACAGGTGATAAAGGAATTAATGTTAAAGAATTAAGTAATAATGTGCTTGTTAAACTTAAAAGTATTTCTGATATTGATAAGATGACTGTCAATGAACTTACTAGTATTAAAGGTATTGGCAAGGTAAAAGCGATAACGCTTCTAGCAGCTGCTGAGTTTGGTAAAAGGGTGATGAGTAAGAGTTTTAATGAAAATGTTGTTTTAAGCAATGCTAGAGTTATTAATGATTATTTTGCAAATATGATAATGGGAGAAAAGGAAAAATTATTAGTTATTTTACTTGATAATAAGAAAAGATTAATAAGTTATATGGTTATGTATGAGGGAACTAGTGATGAGGTATGTGCTAGTCCTAAGGAAATATTTAATTATGCGATTAAGGAAAGAGCAGCTTGTATGATTCTTATGCATAATCATCCTTCTGGTGTTATAGTGCCATCTAATGCGGATATTGAACTTACTAGAAATATGGGATTATCTGGGCAAATGCTTGGAATAAATGTGGTTGACCATATTATTACTAATGGGAAAGAGTTTTATAGTTTTTATGAGGAAATGAGTAAGAATGAAGCGTAATTATTATATATTTATTATTATATTTTTAGTTGTATTATTTTTTTTCTTTTTTTCATTTATTTCATCTTGTTTCAAGGTTATAGGACTATATAAATTGATATCAACTTCTTTACCAATACTTGCTTCAAAATGCTTATTTTTTCTAAGCCTTCTTTCCACACCTGGTGAAGAAACTTCTAAAAAATATTGATCTTTTATATAATCTGCTTCATCTAATATAGGGTTTATCGCATCATTTACTTTTTCGCAATCATCTAAACTAATACCATTTGGTGTGTCTATAAAAATTCGTAAGTAAAAGTCTTTTGCCTCTTTTTCGTAAATAACATCATAAAGCTCATATCCAAGCTTTTCTATTGTTTCACTAATTAAAGTTTCAATTTTTTCTTCCATGTTAGTTTTTAGACGTTTCTTTAACTGATATCTTGTCAGTTTTTAACTCATTTTGCTACCAATTAACGTCTTTTCTCCTCTCTTCATGATAGAAGAGTGGGATTTGTTCCCACTCTTCTTGTAATTCAATATGCATTATTATTATACCCTACTTTTATAGCAATTGCAAGTATTTTTAAGCATTTTATTCTTTTTTTGTCCTGAGTATGTTGTTTTTCTTGTTTTTTCACGTATTTTATGGCATAATATGTACGTGAGGTTATAATTATGGACGCTATTTTAAATAAATTAGAATATAATGAAATAATAAAAAATTTAGGTGGATATTGTAAAACTTATTTAGGGAAAAATTTGTGTGAGCAATTAGTCCCTAATTTTTCTTATGAACAAGTTGATGTTTTGCTTAACGAAACAAAACAAGCTGATACACTTTTACATCAAAAAGGTATTCCACCTTTTTATGAAACCGAAGAATTAGAAAAATATATTAAAGTTTTAGAAAGTAATCAAACTTTATCTATAAAAGGATTACTTAATTTTGCCGTGCTTTTAAAAATGTGCAGAGAATTAAAAGAATATTTTTATGATGATTCTTCTGTTACTTTTGAATATCTAGAAAAATATTTTAGCTTTCTTTATTCAAACCCTTCTATTGAAAAAAATATTTTTGATAAAATAATTGATGAAAACACTGTTGCTGATAATGCATCTAGTAAGCTTGCTAGCTTACGAAGAAACAGAAAAAACTTTGAGCAAGAAGTTAAAGATAAGTTAAATGGATTTATTCATTCTAGTACTTATGCTAAATATATAATGGAACCAATTGTTACAATTCGTAATAATAGATATGTTATACCTGTTAAAGAAGAATATAGAAGTTATATAAAAGGATTTATTCATGATACTTCTAGTAGTGGCTCTACTTTATATATTGAGCCAACAAGCATATTTGAATTAAACAATAAAATTAATCATATAAAAATTGAAGAAGATATTGAGATTGAAAGAATTTTGCAAATACTTTCTTCTTCATTATATGAATATGTTGATCAATTAAAAAACAATTTAGCTCTTATTGCTAGTATTGATTTGATTTTTGCAAAAGCTAATTTTGGAATTGACAGTTTTGGAATTATTCCTGTTTTAAATAATAACAAATACATTGATTTATATAAAGCAAAACATCCTTTAATTGACAAGGATAAGGTTGTTCCTATAGATATTTCTTTAGGTAAAGACTATGTTTCACTTTTAATTACTGGCCCAAATACGGGTGGAAAAACAGTTGCCTTAAAAACTGTTGGTTTGTTACTTTTAATGGCATATTCTGGTATTCCTATTCCTTGTAGTGAAAGTAGTAGCATAAGTGTTTTTTCACATATATTTGCTGACATTGGTGATGAGCAAAGTATACAAGAATCTCTTAGTACATTTTCTGCACATATAAAAAATATTGTTGAAATTACTAATATAACTGATGCTAATAGTTTGGTTTTATTAGATGAACTTGGTTCTGGAACAGACCCCTTAGAAGGTGCTGCACTTGCAATTAGCATTTTAAGTTATTTAAAAGATATTGGTAGTATAGTTTGCTGTACTACACACTACCAAGAATTAAAAGAATATGCATTAATAACAGATGGATTTGAAAATGCAAGTTTTGAATTTGATATAGAAAACTTAAGGCCAACCTATAAACTATTAGTTGGTATTCCTGGTAAAAGTAATGCTTTTGCTATTAGTAAAAGACTTGGCTTAAATGAGCAAATATTAAATGTAGCAAATAGCCATTTAAAAGATGATAAAATACCAATTGAAGAATTATTAAAAAGTATTTATGATAATAAATTAGAAATCGAAAAACAAAAAGAAGAAACCGAAAAAAATTTAAGGCAGATTGAACTTTTGAGAAAAAGCTTAGAGCAAAAACAAGACGATGTTTTAGAAAAAAGAGCACAATTGCTTGAAGATGCTAAATTAGAAGCACGTGATATTTTGCTTTCCGCTAAAGAAGAAGCTACAGAAATTATACATGAGCTTAATAGTTCTTCTGATATAAAACAGGCAAATAATTTAAGAAATAAACTAAATGATAAATTAAAAGCTATAAATTCTATTCATTATACTGAGCAAAATAATAGTTTTGAAGCATTAGCTGAGTCAGATGTAAAAGATGGCTTAAATGTTCACATTGCTTCTCTTGGTTCAAATGGATATATTGTTGGTAATAAAATTAATAAATCCAATGAGGTCCAAGTTCAAGTTGGCAACATGAAAATGAATATTAAACTTTCAGATTTAAGGAAAAGTTTAACTAATAGTGTTAAAGTTAAAGAATCTGGAAAAGTTACTACAAATAAAGAATCAAAGGCTAAAACTGTTTCTCCAGAAATAAATGTTATTGGGCAAAATGTTGATGAAGCTATTTACGTTATTGATAAATATTTAGATAATTGTGCATCTGCAAATATTTCACCTGTTAGAATTGTTCACGGAAAAGGCACTGGTAAGCTTCGCGAAGGCATTCATTCATTTTTGAAAAAAAATCCTCATGTAAAAAGTTTTCGTATAGGTACATTTGGTGAGGGCGAAATGGGTGTAACTGTAGTTGAAATTAAATAATATGAATAGTTGCTTCTTCATACGTGCATTTTGCTATACAAATACACACAATTCAGTGTAACTTAACCCTTGTATATAACATTTTCCTATACAATAAAAAATCCTTCCATAAAAGAAGGACTTTTTTATTAAAACACTAGACTTTTTTTTAGCTTATTGATATAATTTTTGCCATACTTCTGATGTTTGATAATTATCATCATCATGTTAGTGAAAGTTTAAAGAAGGGTTTAAAATGAAAAAAATATCAATTATAAGTGCATGCACTGACTTAGGTCTAAAGATTGATGGTGCTGAGCTTGGGGCACAAGCCTTAACAGAAGGTTTAAAACCAAGCAATATTTCTCAAAATTATATTTTGAAAGGTAGCAAAAAAAGTGAAGAATCTCACTCAAATTCCGATTCAAATGATATTAATAGTTTTGTATCAAAATTTGATGATTTGTTACTAGAAATGCATGAAATTCATTTTGAAGAAAATATGAATAATGCAGAAAAGGATGCATACTACACAAAAATGCATAACTTAGTTTTAGCAGTTAAAGCGCTAGATTCAAAAAACGAAAAAAGAAACTTAGAAGAAATCAATGAATTTAATCAAAAGTTATACAACATAACTCGTAAAGTTATTCAAAATGGTGAATTTCCTTTGCTTGTAGGTGGAGACCATATTACTGCAATTGGTTCAAGCTTAGGTTCTATAAAAGAAAACAAAAATATGGGAATTATATGGTTTGATTCACATGCTGATTTCAATACCTACCCTACTTCTGTTACTGGTAACTTACACGGTTTGCCTCTAGCAGTTGCTACACATTATGAAAAAAGTATATTAGCTGATTTTCATGATGGTCCATTTTACAATTTCAAAAATGCTGTTATTGTTGGTGGTAGAGATATTGATCCATGGGAATGGGGTAATGTATTAGATGCAGGTGTTACTGTATTTTCTACTGAAGATATTAAAAAATATGGAGTTGAAGAAATTTGTAAAAAAGCTTTTGCTATTGCTTCAAACGGAACAGATGGAGTACATATTAGTTTTGATTTAGATTTAATAGATCCTACTGTTGCCCCTGGTGTTTCAATTCCAGCTAAAAATGGCATTAATTTAGAAGAAACTTATGCTTTAGCAGATGAGATTACAAAGTATAGTAATATTATTAAATCAGCTGATTTAGTTGAATATAATCCATTATTTGATAAAAATAATGTTACAAAAGAAATCGCTACTAATATTTTAAATAAATGGATTGAAAAATTTTAAAAAATAGATTACAGAATTTATGCTGTAATCTATTTTTTTATTAAATATTATCAAAACCTGGTATTTTTGCTCACTTTGTGGTACAATATATGTGCTAAATTTTAAGGAGGTAAAATTATGTTAGAGCTTAAAAATGTTTCTTATTTCAGAGACAATAAACAAATTTTAAATAACATAAGTTTAAAAATAGATAATAGCAAGTTAGTTGCAATAACTGGTCCTAATGGCTCTGGTAAATCTACTCTTGCTAAAATTATTATGGGAATTTTAAAACCCGATTCTGGTAGCATTTTCTTTGATGGAAAAGACATTACTGCTATGGGAATTACTGATAGGGCTAAACTTGGAATTGGTTTTGCATTTCAACAACCAGTAAAATTCAAAGGTTTAACTGTTAGAGATTTAATAGAATTAAGTTCTGGTAATACTATAAATGTTTCAGAAGCATGTAATTATCTTTCTGATGTAGGTTTATGTGCAAAAGACTATTTAAACAGAGAAGTTAGTAATTCACTTTCTGGTGGTGAATTAAAACGTATTGAAATTGCTATGCTTGCAGCTAAAAAATCTAAGCTTACTGTATTTGATGAACCTGAGGCTGGTATTGATTTATGGAGCTTTAATAGCTTAATTTCTGTATTTGAAAAAATGCATTCTGAAATTAGTAATTCTTCAATAGTTATTATTTCTCATCAAGAGAAAATCTTAAATATTGCAGATGAAATTATTTTACTTGTTGATGGAAAAGTAAAAGCCGTTGGTCAAAAAGAAGAGGTTCTTCCCCTACTTTTAAAAAACACTCAAAAGCCATGTAAAGTGATGCTTGAAAAAGGAGGTAACTAATATGAGTAATGAAATTGAAAATAAATTAGATGCAATTGAAAAAAATCTATTAAAAACCATTGCTGATATCGAAAAAACTCCAATTGGTGCATACAATATTCGTGAAAATGGTAAAGGTGTTGCTAGAAATACTACTGCCAATATTGATATTGTCACAAAACAAGACAAACCTGGTATTGATATTATTATTAAACCAAATACTAAAAATGAAAGTGTACACATTCCAGTTATATTAACTGAAGCAGGTTTTAATGATGTTGTATACAATGATTTTTATGTTGGAGAAAATGCTGATGTTGTAATTGTAGCAGGTTGTGGTATTCATAACAGCTCTTGTGAAACTTCAGAACATGATGGTATTCATACATTCCACTTATCAAAAGGAGCTAAGGTAAAATACATTGAAAAACATTATGGAGAAGGTAATGGAACTGGAGATAGAATTTTAAACCCACAAACAATTGTAAATCTTGAAGAAGGTTCTACATTAGAAATGGAAACTATTCAAATTGAAGGTGTTTCTTCTACAGTTCGTGAAACTAAAGGTGAACTTGGCGATAATACAAGTTTAGTTATTACAGAAAGAGTTATGACTTCTGCAAATCAAATAGCTAAAAGCATTTTTGATATTGACTTAAATGGTGAAAATTCTAGTGTACATGTTGCTTCTCGTGCTATTGCAAGAGACAACTCTGTTCAAGAATTTAGTTCAAATGTTAATGGAAATAACAAATGCTTTGGACATGTTGAATGTGATGCAATTATTATGGATAAGGCAAAAGTTACTTCTACTCCTAAAATAGTAGCAAATGATATTGATGCAAGTTTGCTTCATGAAGCTGCCATTGGAAAAATTGCAGGAGAACAACTTATTAAACTTATGACTCTTGGTCTTACAGAAAAAGAAGCTGAAGAGCAAATTATAAGTGGATTTTTAAAATAAATTATAAATGCAAAAAAACAGAACAATCTCAAAATAATATATTAGGCATATCAAAAATGTTACTCGATATAAAAGATGAAGATATTTTAATAGTCGAAGCCGGATCTAACCATATAGGCGAAATAAAAGAACTATCAAGCATCATTAAACCAGATATTGGTGTAATTACCAAAATAGGTAGTAGTCATATAGGAAACTTCGGAAACATTCAAAATATCTTTAAAGAAAAAACAAGCTTTATAAATGAAAATGTTATCGTGCTAGTTAATGGAAAAGATAAATACTTAAATAAACTAAAAGGTTATAACATATATAAAGTAGGAAAGAAAAACCTAAAAGTAAAAAAAATCAAAGTTAAAAATAACTTATCATTTATAACAAATAATATTAAATTAGAACTGAATTCTCTAAATAAAGACTTAGTAATGAATGCAGCACTCGCATTTTATGTTGGTTTACTATTCAATATACCAATCAATAAAATGAAACTAGCCCTTAAAAAATACGCATTCCCTAATCATCGCCAAAACATATATAATATAAATAATACACTTTTAATTGATGAT
>ENA-OPNI01000751-OPNI01000751.1-human-gut-metagenome-genome-assembly--contig:-NODE-751-length-10653-cov-5.237875_pt1 | contig 10653 bp, 8 predicted proteins | sample MGYA00241538_ERZ501773 | MGnify/ENA primary metagenome ERZ501773 (study PRJEB25962, sample SAMEA2042556) | human gut metagenome | biome: human gut; feature: human-associated habitat; material: faeces...
TCTTGTCTCACAATAAGAACTCTGTATTAAGACTTCCTCCTTTAACCTTATTAGGTAGATGCTCTTACTCTCTGTATCTGTGGCACTGGCCTTTATTTGTCTTTGCACTAAGATGTGGTTACACAGATACAGTATTAAGCTGCTCTATAGTGATCTTGGTAATTCTTATCTTTACAGCTTTATCTTACATATTTACAGAAAAGAGAAAAGTTGACTACAGATTAACTCTTACTCTATTTTTACTTTGCTTTGTAGCTTACTATCACTTTCATAAGAACTTTGGAAATAACTACCTATCTAACTTTATCATTGAGCAACCTCAGGATATGGTGTTACCTAAAGAGTACACACCATCAATTGCTTTTAAAGAAGGTAATGAGATTGTCTGGCATTATGGTCTTCAGACTGAAACTCCTAAAATCTTCTTTGTGGGAGATTCAAATTTAATTCAGTATGACTACTATCTAAAGAATATCAACAAAAGATCTGTATATGTATTAGAACATGCAGCAATGATGGCATACGGCAGCTATTTTACAAATCTCAAAACAATATTCTTTAATACACTTGAAGATAAAGAAACATTCTACAAGCTTTATAAAGAGACCTTAAACAAATTAAGCGATGGAAATAAGGTAGTTCTTTGCGGAAGATGGGATATCTTGTACAGATCTTATTGCACAGAAAACAACTTACAATTAAATCAAACATCACTACAAAAGTACACTGATGCAGTAATTTCAGATCTAAATGAACAGATATCTCTTCATCCAAATCTAAAATTTTACATTGTTGGATGCTCATTTGTACCAAATAAAACAGCAGTGATTTGGACAAAAGTAAATCTAAGTGAGTCATTTTTGGAAAAATTTATCAATCTAGAGCTTTTTAGGAGAACTGTAGATTTTGAGAGAAATCATACTGCAATAATAAATAGCAAACTAATTAGCTACTGTAAAAATTCTTCTAATGTAGAATTTATTGATCGCAATATTCCACTTGCAAGAGATGAAGCAAAATATTCTCTCTTCAAAGATAACACTGGTATCTTTGAAGATCCATTGCATTACACAAAAATTGGGGGAACAGTTATAGGTCAGTATATTATTGAAAATATATGTACTGAGTAACGATCAAAAGTTCTTGCTCTGTTATATCAATGAAGATAACCTAAAATTATAGGAAACATATGTCTAGCGTTAGTATAAACAACAAATAAACATAGAATAAGAGATGTTTGGCATTTACCGACCTTTGATGTCAAGAGAATATATAATGAAGTTAAAATTAAAATTATCTCTGAAAACAAAGCTGTTCTCTCCTGAGAAGCAAATACGGTCGGCGAGAATCCCGCTATAAACTTTATTGTATAAGCTAAAAGAATAAAAAATGAAATTTCAACCTTTTGTTTCAAGTTAATTTTCAAGATATAAGTTAATGCAAACAAAGTTAATACAAGTACTAATAATATAGTGAAAGCAGTAACCGGAAAGATTGAAACAAAGGTTCCATCAAACTTAAGACCACTGTGCTTAATAATAAATTTTACTATTACCTTAAGAATAAAATACTCCACAACAAGAGTTAAAAGCACATAGCTAAATTTTCTAAACTTTGCAAAAACAAGGCTAGTAAGACATAAAGTAAATGGAAGGCAATCGGTAAAAGTCAGAGTATATAAACCAGACGAAACGCCTAAATATAACTTTTGAAATAATGAATATGAACTAAATTGAGGCATAAAAGACTGAATACTTTGTTGCAGTCTCAAATAATTACCGGGACAAACAAGGCAAAAAATTAGAGACAATAAAGATAAACATAAAACAACGGATACTAATTTTTTACATTTAAACTCATGAAAGAAAAATACGGATATTGAAAAAAGGCAAACCGCCAGCTGTTCATGATTTGTACAAAAGATTGTTAACAAAAATACTACTACAAACAAGATTATTCTAATAAAAGGCTTGAATCTATAATAATTGTATATGATCCCCAATACAAAAAAAGAAATACATATTGGATAATAGTAATTGACCAAAGTCGCAGCTATTCCAGCAGATCTAAAGGCATAATAAGGGAAAAGTGTCAAAATAAAAATTAAGACAGACCAATTAACATCGTACTTTTTAAAGATCAATTTAAGACCAATAAAAGCAACAAAAAGAATGCACAGATTACATATTTTAAAAACGTAAGGGTGTTGCACAAGAAAAGGAAGAATTGATTCAATTATTATTCTATGAGACCAAGATAAATATCTATCATGAATAAGCCAATTAAGAGAAACATGTTGATTGACGAAATACTCAATATCATCATTAGAGAAAGGAGTAAGAATCAAGTAAACAGCTACTAACAAGATTGAACATATAGCAATAAGCTTATCAAGTTGATATTTGCTCAACCACTCTTCTAAGCAAAATTTATTATCAAGAGACATTATATTAGAATACCCTATCAGCAACTTCTCTTTCGACGTTTAAATAAATCACAATGTCAGGTTGTTCTTTTCTAATCTCATTGATAATTAGACCTAAATCGTGCAAACGCCTATTCATATGAATTACAGTCTTAAAGTAGTCCACTGTGTATGGCATAAAAAAAACTCCATATGAATCTGTGATTAGAAAAACTTTTTTATCAGAGATTGGAGTCAAGTTAACATACTTATAGTTTAAATCTAAAGGGAAATTTACATCAAAACTAATTACTTTTGACGTATTTGAAAACAGATCTTTTGCCTTTACAGTACTTTTTCTAACATTATCAACTAAAGCACTGTCTAAAATTTCTCTTCTTGGATTCTTAATATTATGTACAAGATCTCCATTTTCATGGTGAGAAAATAAAAATTTATAATGTTGCGAGATGTATTTAGGATCTATAAGTCTCATGACATTTTCAAAAGCAACATAAGCACCATATTTATTCCAATGAGTATCATCACCGTAATAAAGAGATACCATCTTGTCTGGATCCTTTGAAGATACTAGAGCTTCATAATTATCAATGACTGTTACCCCACTGATCTTCAATGCTGTCTTTACTTTATCAAAAAATCTATATTTACCAGGCTGTAAGATATTCTGATCCATATATTCTGGATAAATACCATGTTTATCTGGACCTACAACAAAGTACATATCACCTTTAAAAGAATCGCGTATTGCCTGCAAGGTAAAAATTTTCTTTTGAATTTGGTTTTGATTGAACTTAAGCTCTTTTGTATGCTGAGAATAAACATAATCAGAACTGTCACCTGCAAACAACCAGCCACTATTGCCAACAACAGAAAACTGACTTGATGAAAAGTTAAAATCATTAAAGTAATTATGAAAATCAGCGTACAGATTCTCGTTTGCCTCTAATTTAAACAACAACCTGTCATTAAACCAATTAACTAATTGAGAGTAGAATTTATCTGAGTATTCTTTAGGAAACTGGTTAATAACTCTGTTCTCACCTTTTACCACTGTATTATTGTCAGTAATGATAAATCCGATTGCTGGTACAGCAAACATAAGAAAAACAAGACAGAAATTTAAATACCTAGTCATTTATTTTTCCTTAGAAGTTAAAGTAGATAAAAGGATTCTGCGCACCAAAGTACAATACAAGTACAGACACAAAAATCAAAACAAAGTTAACAAAATAAGCATAGTTATGAGTAACAGCTTCTTGTGTATTAGAAGAGTTAAATGCTTTAAACTTTAAGAAGACTATAATACAACCAACTACAAGAGCAATATAGTTTAAAAGCTGAGCCTGACATATGCTCTCTTTATCTAAATTAGATAAACCAAACATTACAGATAAATATTCAAATGCTTGAGACAAACTGTCTGCTCTAAAAAATACCCAGCCAATTAAAACTACAAATATGGCATATAGATGAGTAATTAACTTTGGAACTCTAGCTAAAAGATCACCTAAAAATAATCTTTCTAAAATTAAGAACAAACCATTATAAAGTCCCCAAATTACAAAGGTCATATTAGCTCCGTGCCAAAGACCACATAAGAAGAAGACTGTTATAAGATTAACGTAAATTCTATAGGTTGGAACTCTAGAACCGCCTAATGGTATATAGACATAATCTCTTAACCATGATGATAAAGAAATATGCCAACGTCTCCAGAAGTCTTTAATTGAAGTACTCAAATATGGCTGATTAAAGTTCTCTGAAAATCTAAAGCCTGCCATAGAAGCTAATCCAATTGCCATGTCTGAATAAGCAGAGAAATCAAAGTAAATCTGAATCATGTAAGCTACAGCACCTAACCAGGCATCGGAGGTTGAAATACTTGCAACATGATAAGTAAAAGCCATGTTGGCTATAGGGGCTACAGAGTTAGCAATCAAGATCTTTTTATTAACACCTAAGATAAATCGGTAAAGACCATAGGAGAACAGTGACTGGTCGTAAGTTCTATCTACAAGATCGTCCTTTACCTGCTTGTATCTGACAATAGGACCAGCAATCAAATGAGGAAACATGAAAAAGTAAGTTAAGAAATTTACAACATTACTTTTTCCGTTTAATTCTCCTCTGCTTATATCTATTAAATAACTAATGGCATGGAACGTAAAGAAACTGATACCTAATGGAAGAATTTGAGGTTTTGCCGTTATGTTATCTGCAATACCATTGTCATGCAGAAGATTTACAAGCCAAAAGCTGTATTTATAGAAAACTAGAGCCAGTAAGTTAATTGCAACAAATAAGGTTAAAGTTAAATTTTTTAAAATATGATTTTTTGATTTTACATACTCTAAGATATAGCCAAAAAAGAAATTTAATACTCCATAAGCTAACAAGATCTTTAATGAGTGAGTACCACCATCAAAAACATAGAAGAATAAACTTACTAGGATAATGAAGAAATTTCTAATTAGATTTTTCTTTTGAGATAAAAAATCTAAAGTAAGAAATAATGGGAGAATAAAAAAGATAAAAGGTAAACTTGCAAAGACCATTACTAAAATTTATTCCTGTTTATCGGAGCTACCACAACACAAAGCTCATTCATCTAAAGAAATCTTATAACAATTAAGACAGAACTACTAATTCTCACATGATGAAAGTTCTTTTTTCACTTTTTCAATATCAAAATTCTCTACAATTGACTCAGATTTTTCTAAGTAATCATTGAGATTATTCGCATTGATCTCATTCTCTTGATTTGCAATGGAATCAATCATTAAAGAATTAATTTTATCAGAATAATGCATAGGATCTTTATAATTCTTTAAATCTTAAATAAATGCTTGATCATCAAATCCATATAAATGACAGTTTGATCTTTTATCACATTCAGAGACGAAATATTTTAAGAAATTACGTGTCCAATCATACTCATTTTTTGCAGCTGATAACTTAATTTTATAGTACAGAGCAGAATATGGTGGCACTACAAAATAGAACTCTGTTTTATTGTGCTTATCAGTAAGTGAGAAAACATTATCCTCAGTATATTTGATTTGGTATGCAAGATTATAACTATTTATGGCTATTGATTTTTGATAATTATACAAACTGTCTTTTAGAAGAATTTTTGACTTTATAGGCCATGAGCATAGTCCATTAAAAGTATTTGCATATTTTGGATCAATAATCCAAGCAGTGGGTCTATCCAATCCAACTTTTGAGCCAACACAATTTTTGCTTTTAGACAAGGTTAACAGGCACTGCAAAGGCTCCTTTCTAAGGTAAATAAGAAAATCATTAAAAGGATTACTATCATATAGTTTTTGCCAATCATCATTTGTTTTGGGAGCAAAATGAAGAGGTGCTAAATCGATAGAATATATTACTTTTTTGATATCATGACTTGCAAAAGCATAATTTAGAACTAACTTGCGCTCTACAAAGGATGAACCTTCTAAAGAGAGATTAAAAAACACGTTATCAGTATCTGGAAATAACTTTTTACTTGCATCTACAGATGAAGTGTTCTCAAGCATGCTTGATCCAATAATTATTCCAGAAACATTTTGATTTTCATTTAGGTATGATCTTGCTTGCAATCTCATACTTTTAGCAAACAAATTGTCCGGATTTTTGAAAATATGTCTAGGATCATAAAGATAGATTGAAAGCAGATATAAAGGAAATAGCAAAAGATAAGCTATAAATACTGTCAAAAAAATCTTCTTAAAACCCATTTTATCTTTACTTTGAGATAAATAAAAAAACAAAACTAGAAAGTCTGGAGCTATACTTGAACACAACTAAAACTCAATTACTTTTTATGAACTTTAAACTTCATCTTTAAACCTAAAAGACATAGCACATAATGCTCATGATAATAAGTTAAAGAGAAAAGTCTTTGTAGTAATGTCAGATGCTGATGCTCAACACCATCGTACTTAATACAGTACTTTCTATCAGACTTAAAAAGTTTCTTAATAAACTTTGAGCTATGAGATGTCAAAGACTCTAAGTGTTTAACCTTAAGGTTAGTGATTAAATAGTTTTGTTTTCCTGCCTGCTGATTTCTTCTAAAAAGGAAATGATCACCATAGAATACCTTTATTTCATTTGGTATTTCAAAATAGTTCTCTTTCTTACCAAAGTAAGCTGATCCCCAAAAGCCAGCCATCTTATCAGACTTTTCAAACTTAATCTCTGTATCTTCCGGATATGTATCAAATTCACTCTTTGGGGTATTAGTTGCACAGTCGATACCGGCTAGACCTACTGTTTCATCTGATGTAGATAAGAACTTATCTACAGCTTTAAAAAGATTCTTAGGGAAAATAATATCATCATTTAAAATTCCAAAGAAAGGAATATCTTTTGAAGATAACTTAATACCTAAATTCCAAGCGGGATTTACAAAAAGATTTTCCTTTTGAGCAAAAACTTTGACTTTTTTTAAATCAGTCTTAAAACCTTTGCATGAATTATCAATAACTAGAATTTCCCATACTGAATCATCACCATCTAGTTCTAACAACAGCTTATTTAGAACTTCAAGATTTTTTTGCATTGTTGGAATAATGATTGACAACATTATTTTATCCCCAATTTAAGCTTTGAATAAGGAATCGAAACCATTTGATTACAAACTTATAGGCTCTCATTCTAGTTAATGACAGATACATAAATAAATGACAAATAATACAAGAATGAAGATAAGAGCAGATTCAACCAAACACAGCTTTTTATACTTTTTGATTTTTTTATCTTTTTTATAGAAATTTGCCTTATAGTCAGGATCAAAAATTCTAGAAATACATTCTCTGCTATCAGCATATAATTTCGTGTGATGTAGCAAATACTCACGTCTAGCAAAATAAGGATCTTTTGTTGTTAATTGCGTTCTAGAGCCATTTTCAAATTCTCTATGGTTATAAAGAATTTTATCAATTCTGTAAGGGAGTAAACCAGCCTCGACAAAGGACATCCACAGATCATAATCCTCAGTCCAGCTGTACATGTAAGACTTGTATTTACCAAGCTTAATAAAATCAGATTTTTTGAATAAAGAACTGTTTACAATGCAGTTTGCGAAAATAAAGCTCTCTTTATTAAATTTTGGGAGATTCCAATCCTCGTTTACAGCACCAAACTTTCTAGCTTTACAGTAAACAAAACCAACGTCAGGCTTTTCTTCAAAAACTTTTACCGCATCCTCAATATATGTTGGTTCGATAGTATCATCACCATCTAAAGGAAGAATATAGAAACCTTTAGCAACGTCAATAGCTTTATTTCTAGAATCTACTACACCAAGATTAGTCTCATTTTTTAAAACAACAATATTGGTATACTTTTTCTTTAATTCGTTCACTACTTCAAGAGAACCATCTGTTGAGCAATCATCTATAAAAACAATTTCGATATCTTTATAGGTCTGGTTTTCAGCCGACATGATCGCATCTGTGATGAACTTTTCTTGATTGAAACAAGGGATAATTATCGATACTAATTTTGACATATTTATGTTCTGTTAAATTTATAAATTGATCTGATCTCTTACCAAAGACTTTAAGCTGTTCTAGGAAACAGAATTTTAAGCTATTTTGGTTACATTTACACTCTCAGAGAGTACAAACAATAAACATATTGTATTTTTCTGTCTAGCAATAATGCTACACTAAAATCATAAGATTATGCTACTTACTTTATATAGGAAACCACAACATTTCTCAAAGCTACAATGTATTTTGCTACTTCTGCAAAAACGATTTCTCTCTCATCATTATTTGCAAAGTTTACTCCGATAAACCTGTTGATTTGATCTATCTCATTTTTGTTTTTTTCTGAACTTTGATACTTAGTATCTTTTCCAAGTTTTTGCAAGATAGAGTCTTGCTCTCTTAAAATCTCAGTCCACTCAATGCAATCATAAAGCTTTTTGAACGTAACTTTTATAAATCATCTTGAAGGGTACAATGTTACTGAAATTTTACCAATTTTGCTCATTCCTGCACCGAGTTCTACCCAACTACATGTTTGAGGTTTAATTTTCGTAAAAGTGCGAGAAAACTCAGAATTTCTATACGAAATATCACTAAATTCATTCCATAATTGGATAAATTTCAACTGTGATTTAGTGTAATTACCAGCATATTGACTACTGTTATCTTTACCGTGAGAATCAGATGCCGTTATGATCGAAAAAGCTAAAGTCTCAATAAAATGATTCAAAGCTATTTTATTATTATCACTGATATCATGAGAAGAACTACCGTCAATTTCAATCTTAGGTGTTTTTAAGAAAAAATCACAAAAAGACTTTCGATATAGATCTAGATCATCAGTTAAAAGATCAGTCCATTCGACATAATTGATGTCATTGCAATTCACATCTTCATCGCTCAGTGCACATAGAAGATTGTATAAATCAGATATACAAATCTTAACTTGAGCCTCATAATTCAGATCGCATTTACAATGAGACACTATGAGTGTTGTAGATCTTCTCATTGTATTGTTGCAGACACAGTGCTGCAAAAAGAAGTTTCGCCTTATACTTGTTATTGAGATCGATTGAACCTTCACCAATGAATGTAAGCAGTAAAAAGGCATTTAACAGTCTTTTTAATGATCTTGGGTTAGAACCTATAGAGCTTGCACAGAGATCGATGTAATCTTGTAAATCGTTATCATCAATCTTAAGGTTAATCTTGTTAAAACCGTCCTTTAAGTAGTTTTTAATATCGTAGACAGCTACTGGTACTTTAAATGGCACCTGAATGATCTTGTCAAAGAAAGACTTACCCTTTTCATACTCTCGATTGCGTTCTTTTTCATCGATTTTTTCAGAGTTATATGAGGCAAAACCGTACTTTTTAATAGCACCTCTGATTACTACCTCATAATCAATTGCCAGCACAAAGACACACTGCTTACAATCTAGGAACAACTTTAATACTTCAAGTAACTCAACTGCTTTAGAAGGAACCAATCTATCCAAATCATCAACAAAAATCACTACCCTATCTTTATGTTCTCTTTCACAAGCACGGTCTACTACCTCTTGAAAGTGTTGATGCAGAGTTTCAATCTGCTCTGCGTAGTTATCATCAGCAGTCTTTTCTGTACACTTTTTTAGATCTACATTGATGTTATAGATAGATACAGACTTTAAAGCAGTAGTTAAGGTATTACTGCATACAGAGGTAAAGTGCTTTATAAAACTATCATCATCTTGAAGCTTATTTAAAAACACCTTAATCATTGAAAAGGCTAATGAGTTACCTAGCTCAAACTGAGAGAACTGCCAGGTATTAAAGAAAACTGGAATGACATCTTTTTCAATCTCATGCTATACCATCTTCATGATAGAGGTCTTACCTGAGCCCCATGAACCTTGAATGGAGATTGTCATTGGAGTGTTACAGGCTTTAATGAATCTTGATAAACCGTCTAAATGTTTATTGATATTAAAGAGATCGACAGTAGCAGCCACATCGGTAAGGCCCTGTTTCTTGTTATCTTCAGTACTCATTTAAGCCTCGTAAAGAGTAATCTTTGTATGTTTGTTTGTAAGTTTAGTTAAAAGTCATAAATCAAGGTGTATCAACAGCTTTTAACCAATGACATCACGTCAAACGCCTACAGATAATGACTGTGACCTATTGGTTACAAGTATGAAGTTTAAAAGCAGCACCATCTTTTAATGATTGAAAAGAGGATTGCCCTACTTTTAAGATACGTTGTCTTGCATCTAAAGTTGGTTCTTCCGCAAAAGTGTTGCTACCTAAAAATAGGTAGTGAAAATTGTCATTAAGATCTTAATAAAAAAGGTCGTTTTCCGTATGATTGTAATTGGAAATAAAAACATAGAAAGACGACCATGACTGATATCGTATCACAATTCTTTTCAGAAAAATTCTACTCTGGCTTTAGAATCACTCAAATAGGCTTTGATCAAAGTGGCTCAATCATCATTCATTTGGAACCTCCTGAGGATTATCCTGAGTGTCCACATTGTCATGCTCGCTGTACGGTAGTGAATCAGTACCGAAAGAGAGTTGTGAGAGATTCTAGTATTCTCAGTAAAAAGGTAATACTTGAGGTTGTTTACCGTACTCTTAGATGTACTCATTGCAACCGAGTAGGAACTGAAAAGATAGATTTTCTTTCAGATAATGGCTTTAGAGTATCTAGAAGGCTTGAGATGGAGGTCATTGAAG
>ENA-OPNI01000755-OPNI01000755.1-human-gut-metagenome-genome-assembly--contig:-NODE-755-length-10621-cov-1.296517_pt1 | contig 10621 bp, 9 predicted proteins | sample MGYA00241538_ERZ501773 | MGnify/ENA primary metagenome ERZ501773 (study PRJEB25962, sample SAMEA2042556) | human gut metagenome | biome: human gut; feature: human-associated habitat; material: faeces...
CTCGATCGGGTATAGGTGGGGAACATTAGGTATCGTTTATAATGAAGAGAAAATATCCCAAATTGAAGGATTAGATCTCACTTCATGGAATGTAATGTGGGATAGTAAACTAAAAGGTAATGTTTCTACAAAAGATTCAGTTCGCGATACTTATTTTATCGGAGTTGTTAATGAATATCAAGATGAATTAAAAACTTTGCGAGATAAATACGAAACAGGTGAGATTTCAAAATTAGCCTATCAAAAAGAACTAAATGAAATTGTTAATCGCCATGATAAAAAAACGATATCTAAAGTTGAAAAACGTTTAGAAACCCTAAAAAAGAATGTTCGTGGCTTTGAAGTAGATAGTGCTAAAAGTGATATAGTTACTGGCCAAATATATATGAACCTTGCTTGGAGTGGTGATGCAGTTTACTCGATGCAGTTAGCCGAAGAAGAAGGAATTGGTCTAAGTTATCAAATACCACTAGAAGGAAGCAACATTTGGTTCGATGGTTGGGTTATGCCTAAAGGAGCTAATGTTGAATTATCAGAAGCTTTTCTTAATTTCTTGTGTATTCCAAGTATTGCTGCTAGAAATATGAACAAGATTGGTTATACTTCTGCAATTGGGGGCGAAGATATCAAAACGATAATTGATGAATGGTATGGCATTAATAGTTTTGAAATTGAAGCACTAGATGATAATGACTATATAATTTTTGATGGCCAAGATACGAGTGTTAAAAAAGACGCAATAGAAAGTTTAGACGATGCTGAAATTACTATAAATGGTGAATATATATATATCGACACGGAAAATACCGGATTAAAGTGGTGCGACTTTATGGAAGGAGTGGATTTAAGTTACTTCTTCTGTGAAAATACCTCAACTGATAAAGCCGTGTTTTACATTAACAAAACCTACATCGGTAACCAGTTTACAGCTCAGTATCCCACTGAAGAAGAAGTAAACAGATGTGGCATTATGGAAGACTTTGGAGATGCTACAGAAGATGTTATTAAAATGTGGTTAAGTGTAAAAGGAAATGAAATTAACTGGATTTGGATATCGGTAATCATCGCAATTATTGGAATTTTTGTCGCTATAACAATCTATAAAAAGGCATCAGACAAAGCCAGATATCGTCGTTTAAAATTAAAGAAACTTCAAAATAAACAATAAAAAAGACACGTAAATTTACGTGCCTTTTCTTTTTTAACCAAAACACTTGCAATAAAAGTTAATTTTTGATATAATATAAAATAGTTAAGGAGAGTAAGAATGAATTTAGCAAATATATGGTCGATTATAACAAAGGTCATTGATATATGTTTTGTTTGGATTGCCTTTTATTATATTTTAAAAAATGTAAAAAATAATACAAAAATGGCTTTAATAGTTAAGGGAGTAATAATAATTTTAATAGTAAAATTTATTAGTGATTTATTAAATTTATACACAGTTGGAGTTATTTTAGAGTACGCAATTGAATGGGGACCACTTGCAATTATAGTAATTTTTCAACCAGAAATTAGAACAGTTTTAGAATCTATTGGCAGAACTCAACTTTTAGGAAGACATAGAGTATTATCTATTTCAGAACGAGAAAGACTTGTGAATGAAATAATGAAAGCCATGGATTATTTCCGTAAAAATAGAATTGGTGCTTTAATTGTCATTGAAAGGGAAGTGTCATTACAAGAATATATAGAGAATTCGACAAAGATTTATGCAGATATTTCTGATTCATTGTTAGAATCATTATTTTATCCTAATTCAGCGCTTCATGATGGGGGAGTGATTATTCAAGGTGATAAAATCACATGTGCTGGTTCAGTGTTTAAAACAAGTATGAATCAAGCAATATCTAAAAAACTAGGAACTAGACATAGAGCAGCGTTAGGTATAGCTGAAGAAAGTGATGCAATTGCTTTAGTTGCCTCTGAGGAAACAGGACGTCTTTCAATTGCAATGGACAGTGAATTACACTATAATTTAACATTAGAAGAATTTAGAAGTATTTTACTAGATGAACTAGGCAATAAATCCGAAATATTCTTTGATGCCGATGATAGTGAAGAATTGGAGGGACATAATGCGTAAATTTTTTAGAAAATTATATAAATTAATTGATGTTTTAATAGTTGTACCGATAAGTAGATTAATATATAATATTCAAAAAGCTCTCAAGAAAAATGGAGGAATATTAGATAAACTTCTCAATAAACCAAATTTTTTAATATTTTTATCATTGGTGCTTGCAATTGTACTATTTTTATTAGTTGATTCAAAGGCAATTTCTTTTGTAGAAGACAAAACTGAAGTTATCAGCAATGTTCCTGTTAATATTAAATATAATGAAGAGGCTTATGTTGTTGAGGGAGCTCCTACTGATGTAAATATTATGATTTCTGGTAGAAAAAGTGATATTTATCTTGCTAAACAACTTGGAGAATATGAAGTTACCCTTGATTTAACAGAGTATACTGCTTCTGATACAGCCTACAAGGTATATTTTACTTATGCTAAGTCAATTAATAATTTAAAATATAGTTTAGATCCATCATATGTACAAGTAATGATAAAAAATAAAGTAAGTAGTGTTTCTTCAGTTACTTATGAATTAATTAATCAAGATAAGTTAGATTCTAAATTAAGCGTTAAAAGTATAGGCCTTTCTAAATCTGAAGTTGTAGTTAAGGGAAGTGAAAGTGCTCTTAAAAAGATTGCTTGGATTAAAGCTTTAGTTGACTTATCTAATCCAGATTTTGTTGAGGCTGGTTCTTACGACATTGATAATATTGTTTTAGTGGCATATGATAACGCTGGAAAACTTCTTAATAATGTTGAAATTGTTCCTAGTACATTAAGTGCTACCGTAGTTCTTGACAGTTATTCTGATACTATTCCAATTGAAGTAAAAACAACTGGTAGTCTAATTTCAGGTAAAAGTATTGCCAAAATATTAATAAATAACAGTAATGATTATTCAATAACTGCGTATGGAAATGAAGAAGATATATCTAAAATTAAATCAATCCCTATTACTATAAATGTTGATGGCTTGGGTGCTGATACAGCTAAAACATATAATGTTACGCTTACAAAGCCTAATGGCGTTAGATATATGTCTGCAAATACGATAACTGTATCATTGACATTTGGTAACGAAGAACAAAAAACAGTAGAGTTGACCAATATAAGTAAAAAGAATTTAGGTAGTGGATTAACAGCAAATATTATTTCTGATTCGGCTATATCGGTTATTTGTAAAGGCGTTGCTTCATCACTTGATAAAGTTGATGTTAATAATATTAAAGCATATGTTGATTTATCAGGATTAGGTGCTGGGGATCACGATGTTGAAGTTAAGATTGAGAATAATAACCCACTTGTTACTTATGTCGTATCTTCTGTTATAAAGGTTAGAATTTCTTAAATAAAATAACCACAAGGCATTTGCCAATGTGGTTATTTTTCATTTGAATCAAATCTTGTAAATAGAAGCCCTACATTTATGAGCGCACATATACCCACAATTGCATAAATTATATTTGTTATTGTAGTTTGTGCACCAAAAAGTGCTTCAACTAAATTGAAATTAAAAAATCCTATTAATCCCCAGTTTAAAGCTCCTATTATAGTAAATATTAATGTAACTTTTTGAATTGTTTCCATAATAATCCTTTCTAATATATATTCTTCTCAAAAATTATTTTTTTATTCATGAATATTTTTAAATACTTAAAATATAGTTTAATAGAAAAGGAGAGTACTAGATGTTAAAAAAGATTGGTATATTTTTTATTTTATTTCTTGTTATGGGATGTTCTAAAGGCGATAATGTTGACGCTTCAAAGGAATTTCAAAAAAGAGTGGAAAAGTCTAAATCTTACAAAATTATTGGCAATTTAGAACTTCAAAATGATGAAGAAATATTTAAATATAATGTTGAGGTAAATTATCTTGATGGCAACTATTATAAAGTTGATATGGTTAATAAAGCAAATGAACATAAACAAATTATTTTAAGAAATAATGATGGTTTATATGTTATTACACCTTCACTTAATAAAAGTTTCAAGTTTGAAAGTACTTGGCCAGATAATTCATCACAGTCTTATATATTATCCTCTTTAATTAAAGATATTAAAAACGATAATAATAATGAAATATCTAAAAGCGATGAAGGCTATATAATTAAAACCACAGTAAATTATCCAAATAACGAAGAATTAAAATACCAAAAAATATATTTAAATAAAGATTTTAACTTACAAAAAGTTGAAGTATATGGTAATGATATAGTTAAAATAAAATTTCAAGTTGAAGATTTAGATTTAAAGGCAGGCCTTTCTACAGATTTATTTGATCTAAAAAAATATGTTCAAGTTGAGGAAAATAATTGTCAAGATAATGAATGCAAGGAAAATGAAAAACAAACTATGGGTAGTATAGAAACTGCGATTTACCCGCTTTATATGCCTTCGGAAACATATTTGAGTAGTTCAGAAACTGTAAATACTGATGATAATTCGCGTATAATTTTAACTTATTCAGGAGGTAAAAACTTCGTTTTAGTCGAAGAGGGTGCTATAAAGTCTCAAGAACACGAAATTATTCCAGTATATGGTGAACCAGTAATTTTAAATGATACAATTGCTGCTTTATCAACAAATTCAATTTACTGGACATCAAATAATATTGATTATTATATGGCAAGCGAAGATTTAACTTTAAAAGAGATGATATCTATTGCCTCATCGATGAATAATTCTAAAAATGTAGTTTCTTTAAAATAAAAAATAAGCATTGGCTAAGCTTCATATTGGTCAATGCTTTAATTATGCTTGCTAAAATTGGTATTATTGTTATATAATTAATTTGGGTGGTAAAATGAAAAAGGTAAAAAAAACAAGTTATAAGCAAAATAATGTACAAGATAGTTCAGATACTGATATTAAGAAATTTTTTATAATTTTAGTTGTATTAACAATTGTAATTGTAGGATTATATTTTTTATCTAGTTTAATTGTAAAAAAGAGAGATAATGCTAATAATAATACAAATACTAATGTTACTATTTCCTATGATACATTAAATGTTGGAATGATATTTAATAGACCATATGATGAATATTATGTTATCACATATGATTCAACATTAGACGATGCAATGTATTATTCAACTTTAATTACAAATTATTCTAAAAAGAAAGATGCAATAAAAATCTACTACTGTGATTTAAGTAAAAAAGTAAACGAAAGTTATAAAGCAAATGATGGTAGTGGCAATTCTAAAGCAACATCAGTTCAAGAATTATCTTTTGGTGATGTAACTTTACTAAAAATAAGAAATAAAAAAATAGTAAATTATATTGAAAATATTGATCAAATAAAAAGTGCTTTGAAATAATTTAAATTTACTTCAAAGTCTTTTTTTTTGCTTTGATAAATGGTATCATTAATATGATAGGAGAGTAAATGAAAAAAGAATATAGTTTATGTGGAGTAATAATTATTATTGTTGCTACAGCTATAATATCAGCATTATCAACTGGTATTTTAATTATGCGTAATTATTCTACGGATGATGGGCAATCGTATTCGGAAATAATTAAAGATGAGAATATGCAAGAATTTATTGATGTTTATTCGAAATTAACAAATAACTATTACGAAGATGTTGATAAAAAAGGAATGATTGATAGTGCGATTAGTGGTATGACCTCTTACTTGGGTGATCAATATACTGGACTTCTTGATGAAGATAAATCAACTTCACTTTATGATAGTTTAAATGCTAAATATGAGGGAATCGGAATAACTATTAAAGAAAACTATGTGGAAAATGTTATTTATAATTCCTCTGCAGCGAAAGCAGGCTTAAAAATGAATGACAAAATTATATCAATAAATGATGTAAATATTGAAACTATGAATTCTGAAGAAATAAAAAGTATTATTGAACAAAATAAAACAAATAAAATTGATTTGAAAATCATGAGAAATAATGAAACTATAGATTTTAATAACTTAAAAATGACATTAATTGATTATCCTAATTTAAGATATTCCTTTGTTGAAAATGAAAATATCGGATATATTAAAATAAATTTATTTTCAAATAATATTAATAAGCAGTTAGAATATGCTTTATCTCAATTAAGTAGTTATTCTGGATTAATAATTGATTTAAGAAATAATGCTGGTGGTTATCTTGAAGAAGCTTATCAAACTGCTGAAATGTTTTTATCAAAAGGAAGCGTTGTTTACTCTTTATTAGATAAAGACAATAAGAAAAAAGAATATAAAGATAAAACAAATGATAAGCAAACAGTTCCAATCGTTGTACTGGTTAATGGAAATACCGCTTCTGCAGCTGAAATAATAGCGGGAGCATTAAAAGATAGTTATGGTGCATTATTAATTGGTTCACAAACATATGGAAAAGGTAAAGTTCAACATACTTATTCATTATCTTCAGGAGAAATGGTGAAATATACTACATCGTTATGGTATAGGCCAAATGGAACTAATATTGATGGTGTAGGTATTACTCCAGATTATCAAATAGAGAATGATGTAGAAACCACAGAAACCGGTGAAACTAATTTGATAGACAACCAATATAATAAAGCAATTGAAATTTTGAAAAATAATTAATAGGTAGTAAAGTAATTTGACTACCCTTTTTAATTATAATATAATGCATATGGAGGAATATAAATGAAAGTTGGGGATAAGTTAACAATTCACTGTTATAAACATAATGGTAAAATAGATAGAATTAGTGGTGAAGCCATTGTTTTAGATGAAACCGATGAATATTTGGTATGTGCCAATAATAGGGTTAAGTTAATAGAAAATGATGGCAGAAGTCATCGAACCAAAGAAATAGCTATTTTATTCTTTTATAAAAAAGAATGGTATAATATATTGGCTCAATTAAAAAAGTATGGATTATTCTATTATTGCAATATTGCATCACCATATATAATTGATGGAAATATTATAAAATATATAGATTATGATTTGGACTTAAGAATTTTTCCTGATGGAACTTTTAGAGTTCTAGATAGGGGAGAATATGAATATCATAAAGAGAAGATGCAATATGGGAGTGATATAGATGAAATAGTGAATTATGAACTTAATAATTTGATTGAATTATATAAAAATAAAGAAATAATGGAATCTAATTATGAAGATAAGTATAATTTCTTATTTGAAATAACTCAAGAAAGTAGAAATCCTCTTAAAAGTATTGAAAGTATATGCTCAAATATCGAAGAGGAAAAAGACATAAAAGTAATCAAAGAAAATGTTAAAGATTTATCAAATTTAGCAAAAAGATTAGACTTTACCATAAATAATGTAATGAATGTATCAACTCTTGATGCTCAAAAAATAAATATAATAGATAAAAAATATAATTTAAAAAAGGTATGCGAAGAGCTTACAAAAAGAGTATCCTTAGAAAATAAAAAAGATATTGAATTTAAATATAATATACCCCATAATGATTTATATTTATATGGTGATGATATGAAAATAAAACAAGTACTTTATTCATTAATAGTAAATTCATTAGAAAAAACAAATGTAGGGTATGTAGAGTTTAAAGTAAATGTAATTGAAAAATATGATTATGCAAGAGTAATATTTATGATAACAGATTCAGGTCCTGGAATAGAAATAGATAAAATAAATGAAATATTGTCCGCTACTGGTGCTCTTGATAAAGAAGAAGTAGAACTATTAAATAAAAAAGAAGTAAATGTAAAACTATGTCAAAAAGTAATTAAATTAATGGGTGGAAACTTAATGATAAAAAGTGATTTAGGAAAAGGTAGTGAATTTATCCTTACAATAGATCAAAGAGTATATCATGATGAAACAAAAAGTATCTTGGTTGGTTATGAAAATGTAGTTAATAATTATAAAAAAGCCTTAATAGTATCTCAAGATAAAACTTTAATAAATAAAGTAAAAAATATTTTAAATAAAAATGAAGTGTCATACTCAGTATTATATTATGGATTAGATGCAGTAGATAAAATAAAATCACATAAAAAATATGATTTCATCCTTATAAGTGATGAAATGAAAGAGATAAGTGGACTATCAACTTTAAAAGAAATGCAAAAGGTAAAAGGATTTAGTTCGCCTTGTATAGTAATGCTAAATGAAAGTAAAAAAGGACTTGCAAAACATTATATTGAAGATGGATTTAGTGATTATATTATAAACGAAGATATTGATAGTTTAAATAAAATAATTCAAAAATATTAAAGCCAATATGGCTTTTTTTTAGTGGACACAAATTTGACATTTTACTAGTTTTATGATAAAATTGGTGTAATTAAGGGGGATATAATGAATAAAAATATGTATCCAAGTGATATTAAACCTTGGAAAAAATATTATGAAAATTTTGAAGAAAATTTTGTAGTTCCGCAAGAGTCTGCTTTTATGTTGTTAGAAAAAAGTGCTAACAAGATGCCAAATAGTATAGCAATTAATTATATGAATTTTAAATTAACTTTTAAAAAGTATATAGATAAAATAATTAATGAAGCAAGTTCACTTAAAAAACTAGGCGTTAAAAAAGGTGAAATAGTTCCAGTTTTTCTTCCAAATATACCTGAGGCTAGAACTACAATTTATGCTTTAAATATTATTGGTGCAATTGCTTATCCAATTAATCCACTTCTTCCTCCAAAGGAATTTGAAAAACTTTTAATAGAAAACAATGTAAAAAATTTATTTATGTTTAATATGTTTTATCAAAAATATATGTTAGCAATACAAAATAGTTCTGTTGAAAATGTTATTATGACATATGGTACTGATATGATTCCTAAATATATTTTAAAATTTAAAAATATATTTGATTGTTTGAAAAAAGAAAATAGAAATACTTTTAAAGATTGCTAAAATTATTGATAAAGATATGGAAAAATTCAGTAATTTCTTGGGATGAATTCATTATTTCTAAATCAAATGAAAATATTAAGCCTATTTTTGAAAAAAATCAAACTAGTGTAATAATTGGTACAAGTGGAACTACAGGAACTCCAAAAGGCGTATGTCTAACAAATGAAAATCTTAATTCAATGGCTCTTGAACATTTAAATGGAAGTTTAAATTTTAAACCTGGAGATAAAATGCTTGATATTTTAATACCATCGATTGGATATGGCCTTTCGGTTATGCATTATGAAGGAGTATGTGGACTTGAGACTATTTTAATTCCAACACTTCAAAGTGATATATATCCTTTATTAAAAAAATATAAGCCTGATCATTTTGCTGGAGGTCCAATTCATTATGAAACTTTAGTTTCTCATCATGAAAATGATCCTTTAATTTATGGTAAAAACTATGTTTCTGGAGGAGCGTCATTACCTAAAAAAACTGAAAAAATATTAAATAAAATAGGTGAAAATGACACTTTTGAGGAAGAAAATATATTTGTAAGACAGGGGTTAGGATGTACAGAAAATGGTGGAGCAAGTACATATGCTAAGAAAGGCGCATATAAACCTTATGGTGTGGGAATTCCACTTCTTTATGAAACAGTCGGTATTTTTAAACCTGGTACAGATGTTGAACTTGGCTTTAATACTGATGGTGAAATATGTATAAATGGTCCAACTGTGATGAAAGAATATCTTAATAATGAAGAAGAAACAAATGAAGTTTTAAAAAAACACAAAGATGGTAAAATATGGCTTCATACTGCTGATATTGGATATATGGACGAAGACGGTCAAATTTTTATTAAAGATAGAATTAAAAATATATTTGCTCGAAGAGGATTTAATGTCCATCCAAATGCAGTAGCTGATTTTATTAGTTCTTTACCAATAGTGGAAAAAGCATTTGTAATGGGAATAAATCATCCCGATGAACAAACGGTACCTGTTGCGTTCGTAAAATTAAAAGAGGAAATGTCCCTAAAAGAGGCTGAAAACATAATTAACGAGAACTGTTATCAGTTTTTAGAGGAAACTTCAATTCCTTATGAAATCGTTTTTGTATCTGATTTACCACTTAATCTTGGTGGAAAGGTTGATACAAAAAAACTTTTAGAGTTATCACAAATAGATTATTTTAAAACTAAAGATAAATCAAATTCAAGAATTTTGAATGTTCCAAAATATTAAATAGCAAGTTTACACTTTGCTATTTTTTTGATAGAATTATTATGAAAGTAAGGTTGATTTATGGTTACATTTTCATTTTCAATATGTTCATTAGTTTTTATGTTAATTTTTTTAATAACATATTTTTCCAAAAGAAGATTAAAAAATAAGGATAATTCAATTTATTCATTTTTGATTATTACAAATATAATTGGTCTTATTATAGACATAATTGGTTATATAACAATGCATAACTTAAATTTAAATTCATTAGTAAATATTATTATTTCAAAATTAAATCTAATATATTATTTTACATGGTTATATCTTTTTGTCATTTATATTATATATATTTCTAAAATTACAAAAAATATTATTTTCTCTAATGATGGCCAAAGCGAACGCGGCGGCCATTCTAAATCGTTTTTTCATCGAAAGGATATACAAATTATGAAACGCAGAACTTTTATTTCTCTCATGAGCGT
>ENA-OPNI01000760-OPNI01000760.1-human-gut-metagenome-genome-assembly--contig:-NODE-760-length-10603-cov-2.290671_pt1 | contig 10603 bp, 10 predicted proteins | sample MGYA00241538_ERZ501773 | MGnify/ENA primary metagenome ERZ501773 (study PRJEB25962, sample SAMEA2042556) | human gut metagenome | biome: human gut; feature: human-associated habitat; material: faeces...
GTCAACGATATCGCCGTGCCACCACTCGTGGTCTGCGTTGAAGTATTTGGTTTTGCCGAGAGGCATATAAAGCCCCTGCATAGCGCCGAGAGCTGCCGCCGGAGTGTACTGACCTACAAGATCGTATGCGTGGTCCTGGTTATCAACGCTTGCTTTGAGCTTCTGAATAAATGTATTACGATAGCTCCATGAGCCGGCTTCTTTTGTAAGGATAATCTTTACGCCGAGCATTTCCTCGGTCTGCTTCTGTCTGTCGTAGATAGCCTGCTGGAGAAGGTCGGAACTGTCGTAACCTTCGCCCACATATTCCCACATTGTCTGTTCAGACCATGTAAAAATAGTAAAGTTTGCACCTCCGTAGTTGACCGACGGATCTATTCCCGTTATGTCGTATTTGTCAGTAACCCTTTCGGTCACTTCTGCGGTAGCTTCGCCGGAACCGTTTTCTGAAGCAGTACCTGGTTCAGCGGTTGAAGAACCGTCCGTTCCGTCTGCCGAATTATTCGGCGTATTGGTGCACGAAACTGCAGCACAGGAAACCATAGCGATTACAAGAAGTGCGCATAAAATTCTTATTGATTTCTTCATGTTTTTTCCCTTTCTAAAATTTCTGATTTTTTGAATCTTCTGATATTTCAGAAATTTCAAAATTTCTGAAATCCCGTTGGAAATTCCGTGTTTAAAAGTATTGCTTTATGATTAGTATATAATTTATACTAATCAAATAAGCAAAAAGTAATGTAAATATAAAGAAAGGAAAGAAAAGTATGAAAAAAATAAGTTTAATAATTATAGTTTTATTATTAATTACAAGTTTAATGGGATGTAAAAAAGCAAGTAATTATACAGATGAAGAACATATAAAAAATGTATCTAAAATAATAGAAGAAAACTATTTAAAGGAAGGAGTAACTTATAAATTAAGGCCTCTTTACAATGAAGAAGATAAACTAGCTTATTTTGTTGTTGATTTTTTTAGCGAAGAGTTTAATACATTCTTTTATATAGAAATACAAGAAAAGGATATGTCATTATTATTCAGTAACTCTCTTTATACAAAAGATATTAATTCAGTATCGAGACGAGGAAGACTTGAAAAAAGAGTATGGACAAGGGGAATGTATGTAAGGATAGACAAAGAAAAAGTTGCTAAATATGAAACAGATAAGGATGGAAACAAGGTATTACGTTACAGTAGCCCGTTTGAGGAAGCAAATGTTGCCGATGATGTAAAATGCTATCTTGCACGCAAACCTAGACATTCTGGTGAATTTGTTCCAGCAATAAAAGAAAAAAGAAAATATATAAATTTAATAACAATGAAAGATAATAAAGAATATGATGGAGTGGATTCTATTTCATTTACTGCCATAGCGATGTTTAATTTATAAATACTAAACAAAATATAAAGAATATATATTTAAATTTATAAGGAGTGAGAAAATGATGAAAGTGATAATCGCTTTGGAACGTGTACTACAGTTGCAATGTTAAGTACAACAACTTAACTAGTAGAGTTGTTCCTGTAATATGCGTACCTGTAAAATAAAAGGAGTGATTAGCTCCTTTTTGGTTTAAAATCTAATAAGTTTCCTTAAACAAATGAACATTAAAATAATGGTTTTAATATAATGAACTTTTAAAATTATATTATTCTAAGGTTATTTATAATATAAGTTAAAGTTACCTAAAATCGGATATGATAATATTTGATAAACAAGTCTGTGCGAATAGGATTATTGTAACGGAAAAGAAGTGCATGATTAATTCCTCAAGATAAGAATGTGCTTTTTTACCGATTCTTTACTATGAATGATTAAAGATGATTATAACAAATAAATATTATACAAAATATGCTAATATTTTTAAATTCTATAATTAAATAATATTGTATCTTGATATTTTTGAAAAAATTATTTATAATTGTATTGGGTGATATAATGATAAAAAGTGAATATGCAAAAATAATTAGTGAAAAAACAAACGTTCCTAAATATATTGTTCAAAATGTAATAGATGAGTTTATAGAATTATTAAGTGATGAAATTGCATCTAATGAGAAAACAAATATTTCTAGTTTTGGTACATTTCAAAAATCATTTATAAAAGCTAAAAACCAATTTTCTCCAATAGATGGAAGTAAATCAAATAATGAATATTTTCGCATTTCTTTTAAATGCTCAAAAGAATTAACAAAAAAACTTCATGAAAAGAAATAACATAATAATTTAATGAACATAATATAATTTACTATGGGTAACTTAAAAAATGTTTATTTATTATTAATTTTACTTTTTAGTTTGGGAATCTTTATTTTTGTTGTTTATTATGATAAAGAACCTAACTATAATGTTTTTTATATTGATAAGTTAGCAGATTCAGAGGAAATAGATCTTTACCTCTTAGATGAAGAAAAGGAGATTAAAGCTGTTAAGGTATCAATTGCCAATAAGAATGATTATCGCGAAATATTTAGCTTATATAATGAAAAAATGAATAGTGTTGAAACTCATCTTACTAGTCCTTTAGTTTTCTGTACAGAAGTTAAAGAAATTAATCTACAAGGTGATGAATTAACAATATCAATTGATAAGTTATCAGAAGAAGTTGATAATGATAAGCTAATGCTATGTCTACTTAAAACATATAAAGAGATAGGAATAAAGAGTATTGTTCTTAATTCGGGGAAAGGGAGTTTAAGAATAAAATAAAGGATGTGACTTTTGCCACATCATTTTATTTTTTTATTATTGTACCTTTTAAGCCAAGTAGAGATTCATAGGCATTTTCAATTGAAGTTATTATTGCTATTCTATGATCTGCACCTTGAACAAATTTGATTGCTGCTTCGACTTTTGGTTTCATGCTTCCTTCTGAAAATTCATTTTGGTTATTGTAGTTAATTAATTCACTTACGGATACTTCTTTAAGTTCAGTTTGATTTTCTTTGTTGAAGTGTAAACAAACATTACTAACTGCAGTAAGAATTAAAAGAATATCGGCATCAATTAGTTCGCCAAGTTTGCTTGAAGCAAAATCTTTATCTATGACAGAAGGGATGCCTAAGTAACTATTATTCTTTTTAATGACAGGAATACCTCCACCACCAGTACAAATAACAATTGCATAATCCATTAGATATTTGATAGAATTAGCTTCAAGAATATCAATAGGCTTAGGACTAGGAACAACACGACGATAACCTCTTCCAGCATCTTCTTTAGTTGGAAATGGTTTTGTAATTGCTTCTTCGTATGTATAAAATGAACCTATAGGTTTTGTTGGATTCTCAAAGGCGGGATCATTTTCAGACACAACAACACGTGTAATCAAAGGAACGACATTTTTTTGAATACCTTCATTTGTGAGAGCATCATATAAAGCATTTTGTAAATGATATCCAATGTATCCCTGACTCATAGCGCCACACTCAGGAAAAGGCATTTCTGATATTTTTTTATTGATTTTATTACCTTCTTCAAAAGCTAAATTTATTAAACCAACTTGAGGACCATTTCCATGAGTTAAAACAACTTTGTATCCTGCTTTAATTATAGGAATAAGAGATTTTGCAGTAGCATGGGCTCTTTCGATTTGTTCAGTTGGAGTATTACCTAAAGCATTTCCTCCTAAAGCAATTACTACTCTACTCATCTTTCACCATTGTTGCGTATATAACGGCTTTAATTGTGTGAAGTCTATTTTCAGCCTCATCAAAAACGACAGATTGCTCGCTTTCAAAAACGTCTTCGGTTACTTCTAATCCATTTAACCCGTATTTTTCATAGATTTCCATTCCGATTTTTGTTTCAAGATTATGGAAGGAAGGTAAGCAGTGAAGAAAGATGGCATCATCTTTAGCAAGGGCCATAACGTTTTTATTAACTTGATAAGGTAAAAGCATTTCAATACGTTCTTTCCAAACGCTATCTGGTTCACCCATAGATACCCATACATCAGTTACAACAACATCTACATCTTTTACACCTTCCTCAATTGATTCAGTAAGAGTAATTTTCCCAGATGTTTCTTTACATACTTCTAAACACTTTTCTACAAGTTCTTTAGATGGCATTAGACTTTTTGGGCCAACAGCACGGAAATCTAAACCAAGTTTAGCACTCATAATCATTAAAGAATTACCCATATTATAACGAGCATCACCAAGGTAAGCCATTTTAATACCCTTTAATTTTCCTTTATGTTCAAGAATAGTTAAGGCATCAGCAAGCACTTGGGTTGGGTGATACCTATCAGTTAATCCATTCCAAACAGGTACATTAGCATAGGCTGCTAATTCTTCTACAGTTTCATGTTTGAATCCTCGAAATTCAATTCCATCAAACATTCTTCCTAAAACTCTAGCAGTATCTTTGATACTCTCTTTTTTACCCATTTGTGATCCAGTAGGACCTAAGTATGTAACATGCATACCAAGGTCATATGCGGCAACTTCAAAAGAGCAACGAGTACGAGTACTATCTTTTTCAAAGAGCAAGGCGATGTTTTTGTTTTTAAGAACATGGGTTTCTTTACCTTCTTTTTTCATTTTCTTAAGTTCTGAAGAAAGGTTTAAAAGATACATAACTTCTTCAGGACTATAATCAAGTAATGTAAGCAGATTGCGATTGTATAAATTCATAATTATCCTCCATGTTATTTTCTATATAATGGCATACACATACATCTAGGACCGCCACGTCCTCGTGACAATTCACTAGAAGGGATTGGGATTACATCTACGTTATTTTCTTTAAGAATTGTATTAGTAATATGATTACGATTGTAAACAATTACTTTTCCAGGAGCAATAGCTAGTGTATTAGCACCATCACTCCATTGCTCACGATCAGAAGAAATAGAATCTTCTCCACCGCATTTGATTAAAACTACATCATTTCCTAAATAATTAGAAAGAATATTAGAAATGGTATCGTTAATTTCTCTAACAATAAGCTTATTTTCTTCTGTTTTATTTTTAGTTAGGTCAAAAACTTTAAAATTATTAGTACAATGTGAATGAACAGTAAATTTATTATAATCAACTTGTGTAAAGACAGTATCAAGATGCATAAATGATCTACGTTTAGGCAAATCAAAAGCCAAGACAATTTCAAATGCTGATCTTTCAAAAATATTCTTTGCAAGCTTTTCAATTGATGAAGGATGTGTCCTTTCACTAATGCCAACACAAATAATTTTACTATTTAAAACTATTATATCTCCACCTTCAATACTTGTTTTATAATCGCGATTATAAAATAAATTATTAGTTTTATAAATTGGATGATATTTGAAAATATATTTACCATAGATTGTTTCGCGAGATCTTGTTGTAGTTTTCATTTTGTTTAAAGATACACCATTGCCTATGATTGCAAATGGATCTCTTGTAAAATAAAGATTTGGCATTGGATCAGTTACAAAAGGATAATCAGAAATATAATCACTTAATGTACGTTTTGAAAAGTTAGGTATTTCATCTTTTCTAATACCAGACATAGTCTTTTTAACCATTTCCTTTGTATTTGTAAATGATTTTAAATATTCTTCTGTGTAAAATGATAATGTTTCGCTAGCAATATTTGCTTCTTGAATGAATTCTTTAATAAATTCATTTTTTACTCTTGGATTTGTGTCTAAGCTTTCAGTAACTAAATCAGTTAAATAGACAACTTCAACACCATTTTCTCGTAAGACCTTAGCAAAACTTCGATGTTCCTCAATAGCTAGTGGCAGCCAGGGAATATCATCAAATAAAAGATCAGATAAGATAGTTGGAGTTAAATTTTCAAGCTCTTCCCCAGGTTCATGCAGAAGAACAGTTTTTAATGGTCCAATTTCTGAAAAGACATTTAATTTATTCATTAAGTACCTCCTAGAAGTTTGTATAATTATTATATCACAATTGAAGAATACTAATCAATAAATTATTAAAAAATGGAATTTGTTATTTCAAAAAATATCTTTTAAAAAAGAGAATAATATGATAAAATAAACGTATATAAAATTATAACGAGGTGAAGCTAATGAAAAAGATACTATTAGTTTTAATAATGGCCTTAGTGGTTAGTTTATTAGGATGTGTGAGTAAAAATAATTCAATAGAATTAAAAGAAAAAGGTAAAGAAGAATATTATGTTGGTGAAAGGTTTTCATGTGAAGGATATACTTTACTTGTAACTATAGATGGGAAAACTAAAGAAGTAAATCTAGATGAAACAATGATTAATGTGGATAAGTTTCAAAGCGAAGGCGAAAAAAAGATTTACGTTGAATATAAAGAAAATGGTGTAATACTAAAAACGACAATAATTGTTATGGTAAAACCATTAGAAAAAATAACACTTGAAAGTATAAGTGTAAAAGAAAAAGGTAAAACAGAGTATTTAGTTGGGGAAAAGTTCGATGTTAATGGATATGTTATTGAGTGTATATATTCAGATAAATCAAAAGAAGAGAAAACAGTTACTCTTGATATGATTGACTATGTAGATGAATTCAAAGAAACTGGTGAAAAAATAATAACAATATCATATACAAGTGAAGATGTAACAAAAACTGCACAGGTAAAAATAAATGTTAAGGCAATTGAACCAGTAAAAATAGAAGTTAAACAAGTTGGAAAAGATTATTATACATATGAATATGAGTTGGATCTAACAGATTATATTTTTACAGTAACATATAGCGATGGAACTACAAAAGATGTTAAATTAGAAAAAGGAAATTGCACTCCAACTTCTTTTGAAGAAAATATAACTGATGAACCAATTGAAACTGTTATAACAGGAACTTATGTTGAAGGCGATAAAACATTAACAGTAACATTTACAGTAAATGTTTATTCTGAATGGGGTTATGAAGAATATGTTGGTATGCTTGAATCATTAGAACTTAGCGAGAAGATATATCAAGATTTATGTGATATCATTCCAACGGAAGCTACAGAAAAAATTAATCTACCATCTTCAAAGGATTATGGATATAAATTTACTTTGTTATATTCTTCATCAAATGCTGATGTTTTAAGTCCTACTGGTAACGTAACAAGATTTGATGATGACAAAGTTGTAACTATTACACTAACAATTAAAAATGAGTATTTAGAAAAAACATACACATGGGATGTTTTAATAAAAGGTTTAGGACCTGTTATTTTAAGGCCATGGGATAATAGTAAAAAACACATATTTGGATACTTCTATGAAGGAACATCACATCTAATGACAGAAGATGATGCTCGCAGAATAGATGTAATCAATTACTGCTTTGCAAGAGTGAGAAATGGAATATGTGATATAAGTGAATTAAAATATTTGAATGAAAATATAAAATTACGTCGTAGCACCGGTGTAAGAATGGTACTTTCTATTGGTGGCGGTGGAAAAGATACTTATGGATTTAGTGATGCCTGCCTAACACAGGAAAGTCGTAAAGTATTTATAGACTCAATGATGGAAATTTTAAAGAAATATAATCTTGATGGATTTGATATTGACTGGGAATATCCAAGTTGGGAAGGCTTAGGCGATTCAAAACCTGTTGACAAAGCTAATTTTACACTGTTGCTTAAAGAATTAAGAGAAGCTTTAGATAACTATAAAGAAGGATTATTACTAACTGCTGGCCTAATTGGTGGAGTTAACGTAGATAGATTTTATGAGGTAAGTGAAATAAATAAATACTTAGATTTTGCTCACATTATGACATATGATTTAAACAATAGTGGAGTTGCTTCACATCATAGCAATCCGTTCAAGGGAAATAGAGCATACTCGGCTAAATCAGCGATGGATACATATCATGATGGCGGAATGGATTATAATAAAATAGTTATTGGTGCTGCTTTCTATGGTAAAATTTCAAAACTTAAAACTCCAACTACTCCAGAACAAGCTCTAAACAAAGCCACTGAAAGTGCCACAACAATTCACTATACTGCAATTGTAGAGATGATGAAAGATAGCAAGTATGTAAAAGTATTTGACCAATCAACTGGAGCATACTATTTATCAGATGGTGAGTATTTCATAACATATGATGATTCACAAGCAATTATAACAAAATGTCGTATGACTGAACAATATAACTTAGGAGGCATAATGTTCTGGGATTATGGTTCTGATGCTACAGGAACTTTACTAAGAACAATGTCAGCAGAAATATTAATGATAAACAACGGAAGGTAAAAATGAAAACAATACACATGATGATAGGTATTCCAGGCAGTGGTAAAACTACTTTTGTAAAAAAACTAGCAAGTGAAAAAGGATACGATGTTGTTTCAACAGATATCGTTAGAGCTAATCATCCACAAATGGACGAAAAAGATGTATGGCCAACTGTTTATAAAATGATTGGTGATATTCTTTTAGAAAAAGATAATTGTATTTTTGATGCTACAAACACAACAAAAAAAGTAAGGGATCGTTTCAAAGAAAATGTAAACTTATATATTAAAGATTATCAAATCTATGGTTATTATTTTCCAACAAATTATAAAGAATGTATAAAAAGAGTAGAAAAAAGAAATACTCAAAAAGGGGAATTGTATTTACCTGTGGATGTTATTAAATCTTATGGAGAGAATATTTATCCTCCTACATATGAAGAAAGTTTTACAAATTCATTTGTAATGACACAAAAGCCAAATTTATTGAAAGGTTTAATTGATGATGCCTATCAAGGATATGGATTCTATTTCAAAAGTGAAAATGAAGAAGTAGAAGAGTATAGTGGTTTTGCAAATATAAATACATGTGAAGCAATAAGAGAAAATACTAATTTTAGATTAGCTAGTGTAACAAAACAATTTATTGCTTACGCTATTATGACATTAGTAGAAAAAAATAAAATATCTCTTGAAGATACTTTATATGATTTTTTTCCTAATATGCCAGAATATACAAAAGAAATTACAATAAAGAATTTACTTAATCATACTTCTGGGTTATTAGATTATGAAGATATGCCTCACTACGAAGAAACAGATGAAAACTACAAACAAGTATCAGATGAAGAAGTTTTAGAATTTGTAAGAAATACTGATAGACAATATTTTAAAACAGGAGAAAAATATCAATATAGCAATACTGCTTACGTACTACTTGGTCTAATAATTCAAAAAGTAGCCAATGAAAGGTTAGAAGAATACCTACGAAAAGAAGTTTTCGAAAAGAATGGTTTATTAAATACAAAACTTAATTTAGAAAAAGTAACTGTTATCAAGCCAAGGGCATATGGCCATATTGAACAAAATGGGAAACTAGTCTTAAAGGATCAATATTGGTGTAGTGCTACTTTAGGTGATGGTGGTATATATTCATCAATTCCTGATTTAAAAAAATGGTTAAAAGTAATTGAAAATCTTAAAGAACCTTACTCGCAAATGATTAAAGCACACACAATCAACGGAATTAGCATCGAATATGGTTTAGGCTTGAGGGTAAAGAAATTAGGAGATATGGACCTAATTTATCACTGCGGTGATACGATAGGAACAAATACGATTATTGGATACGTTAAGAAAAACGAAAAAATTAAATATGAATTTATTCTACTAACTAATAAGGGTGGAAAAGACACAGCTATTCTTATTGAGAATTTAAAAAAGGAATTAGGATTATAGCTTAATCAAGGGTATGTTTAGAAAAAAAAGGTAAACATACCTTTTTTATGTAAAAATAATGAAAAAAATAAAAAAACTCTTGCGTATTTATATCGGTTGTGCTATAATATTGTAGCAATGGTTCCATGGTGTAGTGGTTAACATGCCAGTCTGTCACACTGGAGATCGCGGGTTCAAGTCCCGTTGGAACCGCCATTATGTGCCTATAGCTCAATTGGATAGAGCGTCTGACTACGGATCAGAAGGCTGGGGGTTCAAGTCCTCTTGGGCACGCCATTTTAAAAAAATAAAAGTCTTCTTGACTTTTTAAACAAAATGATATATAATTTATATCGTTCTTCGGGAAATAGCTCAGCTTGGTAGAGCGCTTGGTTTGGGACCAAGATGTCGCAGGTTCGAATCCTGTTTTCCCGACCATTATTGTATTTTACCCTTATTTTATAAGGGTTTTATTATTTTTTGATCTAATTTTTGATCTAAAATTAAGGAGTGAGTATGGAAGATTATAATATTGATGAACTTTTAAAAAATATAAAGCCTAATTTACATAAGTCGTATAATGGAATATTCTTAACTGATGAAGAAGTTAGTGTATTAAAATTATATGGTTTTGATATTAATAAATATAGTGATATAAAAGAGTTAATGTTTGATTTAGAAGAATATTTAAACGATGAAATGCAAGATGATTTAGAACAGGTTTTATTATCTTTAGCAGAGTTTAATTATTATAATAATACTACAAAATAAAATAAAAAGATTATTTAGTCTTTTTATTTTTTTCTTTTAATAAATCTCTTATTTCTTCTAGTAATATTACATCATCACTCTTTTTAGGAGTTTCTTTTTTTGGTGGTTCTTTATGAGTTATTTTATTTATACATTTAACCATAATAAATATACAGAAAGATATAATTAAAAAGTTAACAATATTTTGAACAAATAATCCATAGTTAAGACTAGCACCAGTTG
>ENA-OPNI01000761-OPNI01000761.1-human-gut-metagenome-genome-assembly--contig:-NODE-761-length-10600-cov-2.137506_pt1 | contig 10600 bp, 10 predicted proteins | sample MGYA00241538_ERZ501773 | MGnify/ENA primary metagenome ERZ501773 (study PRJEB25962, sample SAMEA2042556) | human gut metagenome | biome: human gut; feature: human-associated habitat; material: faeces...
AACCGTGGCATTCGGATTATTGATCCCTACCTCGATAACCGTTGTAGATACCAGTACATCAACCCTTTTTTCATAAAAATCCGTCAGGATACGGTTTTTCTCATCCCCTGTCATCTTGCCATGCAGATAGGCCACATGTATGCTGCTGTCAAGCTTCTGTGACAGATCTTCCGAATACTCAACTACATTTGCCACATCATCTAAGGCTTCGCTTTCCTCCACCATCGGGCATACCACATAGACCTGATGTCCTTTCTTAACCTCTGCCCGGATAAACGCCTGTGCTTTCGGGCGGTAGCTCTCATCCACTACACAGTTTTTGATCGGAATCCGTCCTGCCGGCAGTTCATTAATTACCGAAATATCAAGATCTCCGTACATAATGATCGCAAGGGTTCTCGGAATCGGTGTCGCACTCATAACAAGAACATGTGGCGTTCCCCCTTTTAACGATAATTTTTCTCTCTGTCTTACGCCAAACCGATGCTGCTCATCCGTCACAACAAGCGCCAGATTATCATATTCCACCTTGTCCTGTATCAACGCATGCGTTCCTACGATCACATCCGCACGATGCTCTGCAATCTCCTGATACGCTTCCCGTTTCTCCTTTGCCGTCATCGAACCGGTCAACAGCGTAACATGGATTCCATATGGCTCAAATAAGCCGGTCAGTTCTTTAAAGTGCTGATTTGCAAGTACCTCGGTCGGCGCCATGATCACACCCTGATAACCCTGCGTCGCACAGGCAAATAAAGCGATCGCAGCAACGATCGTTTTACCGGAACCGACATCCCCCTGCACAAGACGGTTCATCACATGCTCTGAATTCATATCTGCCATGATATCTCGAACCGCATCCATCTGTGCCCCAGTCAGACGATACGGAAGGCTCTCGATAAACCCTGTCACCTGCTCCGTAAATGGTATCTTCGCCTGATTGTATTTCACCGTATCATGTTCTTTAAGACTATGCATATTCTCTATAAATTCATAAAATTCATCAAAGGCAACCCGCTTGATCGCAGCTCTTAAGTGATCCTCCGTATCCGGGAAATGGATATGGGTTACGGCTTCATTTGCCCTCATCAGATCATATTCATCCCGAATGTCCTCCGGTATATAATCTGAAAGCGTCTGAATCAGAGGAAGCGTTCCCTTTACCGCTTTCTGGATTGTCTTGCTTGTAATACCCGCCGTACAACCATATACAGGCTGCCATTCTTTTAAAATTTCCTGATATTGGGGCACTGTATAGTACTCCGGCTGGCTCATCGTATACATGCCATTCTTATATTTCACTTCTCCGACAAAGATATAACGATCTCCAATATGAAAATAATTACGCAGAAAAGGACAATTAAACCATGTCAGTTTAATTGTCCCGGTATAATCTTTGGCATAGGCAGTCGCAATCGAGAATCCGCGAAGCTTCTTCACTTCCACCCGACTGTTGATCGTCACACTTACTGCCTGACGCTCATCTGCCTGTATATCCTGAATGTCAACAGGATCCATATATGTAATATAAGTTCTTGGATAATAATGGATAAGGTCACTCACTGTAGAGATACCAAGCTTTGCCAGATTACCGGCTGTTTTTTCTCCTATCCCTTTAATACAAGTTACCTTATCCTTTAATTCCATGTAGTTTTTCTCCCTTTATTCTACAGAAACAATGTAATAATAGATTGGCTGACCACCATAGTAGTTTTGTACATCGCAGTCCGGGAAGCTTTCTTCCACTCTTGCCGCAAATGCCTCTGCATCCTCCTTCTTTACATCTGCTCCGTAATAAATACTGATCAGTTCGCTGTCTTCATCTACTGCATCTTTGATCAAATCAAATGTAACATCCGAAATATCATTACCAACGGATACCAGTCCCTTATCACCGATACCCATGATATCTCCCTCATGGATGGCTTTTCCATCGATGGAGGTATCTCTGACTGCATATGTTACCTGTCCGCTCTTTACATTTGATACAGCTTCTAACATGTTATTCTTGTTATCCTCTAATGTCATCGTACTGTCAAACGCTATCATTGCACTGATACCCTGTGGCGCATTTGCCGTTGCAAGGACAATGATATTCTTATCTTCACATAAGCCGGCTGCCTGATTGGCTGCAAGAACAACATTTTTATTATTTGGGAATATAAATATATTCTCGGCATGAACCTTCTCGATCGCATTCAGCATATCCTCAGTGCTTGGATTCATCGTCTGACCACCTTCGATCACATAATCAACTCCAAGCTCCGTAAAGAACTCCTTTAATCCATCACCCATGGATACTGCGATGAAACCATATTGTTTCTTTGGCTGCTGTTTTTCTTTCTCTGCCTGTCTGGCTGCTTCCTGTCTGGCTGCTTCTTCCCGTTCTGCCTGCTTGATGACCTTCTCATGATGCTCCAGTCTCATATTATCGACCTTCATATTTGACAGATAACCAAGGGTAAGACCTTTTTCAAATGCCTGGCCCGGATGGTTTGTGTGAACATGGATCTTAACAATCTCATCATCTGATACACAGACAATGGAATCACCGATTGACTCTAAAAACTGTTTCAGATCTTCTTCCTCTTTTATGCCGTATGGTTTTTCCAGATTAATAATAAATTCTGTACAATATCCGAACTTGATATCGGCCGACAGATCTTCAGAATACTTTGGATTGTCAACACCTGATACTCCTGCTCCAGAAGGCTTTGTATCTGCAATTACGACACGTCCGAGAATACAGTCAACTGCACCTTTTAATACTTCCATCAGACCCTGTCCGCCGGAATCCACAACACCGGCTTCTTTTAATACCGGAAGCAGCTCCGGTGTGGAAGCAAGCACTTCATCTCCATGCTTAATGATGGTTTCGCAGAATTCCTCCAATGTAATATCTGTACCTGCACATTCTCTGGCCTTAGTAGCAATACCTCTGGCAACTGTAAGGATCGTTCCTTCCTTTGGCTTCATAACAGCCTTATAAGCTGTCTCAACCGCCTTCTGGAATGCATCAGCAATCTCGATTACTCCGATCTCTGTTTTATCCCCGATCTTCTTGCTGAAACCACGAAGAAGCTGAGAAAGGATTACACCTGAATTACCTCTGGCTCCACGAAGGGAACCGGTTGACATTGCCTTTGCGATATCACTCATTGTCTCCTTACAGGATTCAACTTCCCTTTTTGCTGACATAATCGTCATTGTCATATTTGTACCGGTATCTCCATCCGGTACAGGGAACACATTCAGCTCATTAATATAATCTTTTTTATTATCAAGGTTATTCGCACCGGCTATAAATGCTTTCTTCAGTGCAAGTGCATCAATCGTATTTTTCACTTCTACAGTTCCTCCGTCTAATCCAGAATCTTTACATCTTCAACAAATACATTTACCTGACTGACCTTAAGAGATGTAAAATCTTCTACTTTATATTTTACAGACTGCATCAGATTATCTGTTACAGCCTTGATGCTGACACCATATGCCACAACGATATGAAGCTCTACCACAATATCTCCATTCTCATCAAACGTAACATGAATTCCCTGCGTGATATTGTTTCCTTTTAACTGTTTTACGATTCCGTCTTTTACACTGACAATACCCATACCAACAATGCCAAAGCAATCGAGTGCTGTCATACCTGCTACCTGTGCAACCACATTCTCATCCAGACTGACGGTTCCATTATCATTATTTATATATTCGTTCATAGAAAACCTCCCATGCTTTTGTCCTGTTATATGATGTGCAGGAATCCCATCTCCTTGTCATTCTGAAAAGTATATTTAAAAATAGGCAAACCTGTCTCACCATAATTATAAACATATAGTTCTATTATAACAGAGAATATGCAAATTTCAAGACAACCATTTATTGTCTATTCTTTTTAAAAAAATTAAAAATATGCTTGCATATAACAAAATTATCTGATATAGTAACATTTGTTGTGAACTTATGAGAGGATAAGTTTAATAAAAATAAGGAGGTGCTATCATGGCAAAATGTTCAGTTTGTAATAAAGGTGCTCATTTCGGTATCAAAGTGAGCCATTCACATAGAAGAGCAAATAAGATGTGGAAATCAAATGTTAAGTCTGTTAAGGCTATCGTAGATGGTTCTCCAAAGAAGATTTATGTTTGTACTTCATGTTTAAAATCTGGAAAGGTTGAGCGTGCATAGTTCACCTCGTATTCTTTCTAAAAAAGACTGCCATAATACAATGGCAGTCTTTTTTGTTTTCTTTTTTCAGACTGCCGGCCAAGCTTCTATCATAAATTCTCAAAATCTCTCCTGCCTTAACCCGGTCAGGTCATTGACTTTTAGCATCTGCAAAATAATATATATGCCATTAAAAAAAAGATTACAATAATCAAAAATTCCAGAAACCCTTCTACCAGATAGCTGAATATCATTCCGATCGCAACGAAAAAGAGGGCAAATCCAACTACACGCTTCAAACAACATCACCGCCAAAAAAAAGACTTCACATACCACTATAAGATATGCAAAGTCTTTTTCTTTTATGTCTGTTTTATTCCTCTGCCGGTTTCGATGCTTCTTCTACCGCCTGTTCGATCTGCTCTTCTTCCTCTGTCTTTTCCTTCTTAAAGAAGCTGGTGATCCGGTCAACGATCTCAGGTGCCATATCAATGATCTTGCTGATGGCATCCTGATTCTTAATATTAACAAGCTTGGTTGCACCATTCTGAATAACTAAAACCGCGCTCGGTGTAACCTTTCCGGTCATTCCACCACCGGCATTATTCTTCTTATCCCCTGCAAACGCTCCTGCTCCAACTCCTGTTTATTAACCGCACCGGCCGCCATACCGAAATTCACATCAAGAAGTGGAATAATGATCGTATCTCCTACCTTGATAGGATCTCCCACTACAGATTTGGATGAAACAAATCCATCCATTCCATGAAACAAAGTGCTGATCGTTCCGTCAATATTTGTATTTGCCATTACTTATTTCCTCCCGAAATCTTTTTTAAATATGCCATAGATCTTTTCACGTATTTATTAAAGTATACCTTGCAGCAATAATATAATATATTATAAACCCTGATTCTTCCTTTTATGAAAATATCCCCTTCCAATATCTTCTTGGAAAAATCCGGAGTTATATCTATTTTATTATAATATAACGGTAAAATCAAACTTAGATATCCAAGCTGTTTTCCGGTAGATGCCGGATCTCCTGAACCATATGTCACCTGACCTTTGATCTTTGTCGGATTCAGATGCTTTAATAACAGGATCACGTTTCGCTTTAACACCTGAAATGCCTGCTTTGTTGTACCCGCCCGGACGAATTTCTTATACTGCTCCGCCTTATCTTTCATATGGTGCAGTTTTCTTACAACTGCTTCGATCTTATCCTTTACCGCAATAACAAATCGGTCGAACTTCTTACCGATACGGGTAAATATCGTCTCCGGACTTTTTTGAAATTCCGAATGATCTTCTGCAAATTCCCGGTTAGCATCTCTATCTTCTCTGTCGGGATCTGCATCCTGCATCATCTGATCTGACAAACCATCCTGCTGATCGGATTCAGCATCTTCTGCTTCCTGCTTTTCCGTTTTTTTCGTTTTTTCGGCTTCTGCCTGTTCGCGTTTTTCCTGTTTTTTTGCTTTTCGAGTCTCTGCCTTTTCCTGTTTTTTCAGTTTTTTTGCTTCTCTGACTTCAGCTTTTTCCCGCATACGAGTTTCTTTTTCACTTTCTGCGACTTCTGTCTCCGTATCTGTTTCTTCCTGGCTTTCTTCCGAAAATCCATCTTCATTGGATACCAGCGTTCCGCCAAATTACCGCAGCCAATATACAAAGCCGTTTTCATCATAATTTGCTTTGAAGCAGAATACAAAACCCAACCATGAGGCTTTTAATTTGCATATAAAATTGTCATGTTTTTCTGCATAAAACCGATACCGGACAGGAACGAATAATAATAAAAGCAACAGTACAAGTACAAGCCCTATCAGGATCAATACTGTAATCAACAGAATCTTTAATATCAATAAGAAAATATGTAACATATGCTCCCCTTATATCAGCACACTGTCATGTCATATAGAAAATAGTCCTTACAATCAAACTTTCCGGTCGTACCGTATACATCCCGGATAATATCCCGTATAAGAAAAAACGCTCCGGCCTTTGTCATCGACATTCCAACGATAACGATATCATCCGTTCGTTTCTTATAGTACGGCTGCAGGAATTCATTTGCCTCATAAACCTCTAACAGTCCGTCCTCAAACAATGGAAGTGTTATGACATAAACATCCGCACAAGGCTTCCGTTTTTTTATTCTTTTTATCAGTCGGGATGCCGTCTTATCCGGCATAACTCCGGTATAAAGCCGCTTTGCTATTGTCATTTTTTCACTCCCCTGCTCTGTCCGACCTCTCTCTAATCTTCCATAATTCCCTGAATGATCACATAACATGCAAGAACCTCGCTGCGATTTGAACAGCGCACCAGTGCATTATCAATATAATCTTTGATCTCCTGCTGTGTATTAAAGAACACAGGAATTGTAGAAAGTATCTTCGCCATGACCGCACGATTAACTACCTGTGAGTTTCCGGTAAATACCTCTCCGAATTCTTCTATCAGTTTATCCTTTTTTGAAATAATATATTCAGAATCCGCAAGTGCGCCTGTCTCAATCTTCACATGATCGATATCTACAAACATACTTCCGGATAATAGTTTTTCCAGTGTATCAATACGATGATAAGCATCCTCCAGACCAAGGCGGATAATATCCGGCTGATTGGAAGATACGATATCATAGATCGGAGCTTCAAGCACCATCCGGTGTTCTCCCGCTTCCTCCTGCGCGCCTTCATTTGCAACCAGCATATCATATGCATCCGTCGGAAATTCATCTTCGTTCTCCATGGATTCATAGATGCGTCTGATAATAGATAATGCCCGCATACAGGATTCCGATACTCCTGACTTGCATTCAGCCGCAAGCATCATGCTGTACAGATCATTTACCAGCTCGATCAGCATCATATAATCAGATACGACATCATTGATAAAGCCTGCACTTTTATCCAGAACCGTTGACAGATTCCTGTATCCGTCAAAATCAAGATGTGCATAATCTCCCTCTTTAATAATCTCGTACGCTTCATGCAGAGAAGAATATTCTGTCTCGAATTTCTCCGGAAGCTGTAATAAGGCAGTTTCTTCTACTGTCTCTATAAAATCATCCAATGAACTGATCTCACAACCATTATAAATTGATAAAGTCTGTCCGATAATATCGTAAAATCTTGCCTTTGTCATACGAAGCGGAAGCTGACCTACGATCTGCTGGATCTTCGCATTTACCGCTACCTTATCCTTATCTGCAAAGATGAAGTTAAAGACCTCCGCACTGAACTGCTCTGCATCAAATTCCTCAAACATCTTCTCAAGTTCTTCGTCCACATTTTCCTCGAATCCATATTCTTTTCGGTTCAGGATATATTCGTACAACTCAAACGCATCAGTATATGCAGTAAGTACCTTCATCTTCTCCGTGATCTTATTTCTCATTTCGGAGATAAGCGCCAGATCCTTGTCATCCAATTGATCCGCATCTCCTGCCAGATATGTTCCGACCAGCTTATTGATTCCCATAACACATTCATAAATATATGGATCCTCTGCAAAATCTTTGTCTGCCATCAGTTCACGGATCACAACATAGTTTAATGCAAATTTCTGACAGGCATATTCGAAATCTGCCGTCATGACTGCATCTGCAAATTTTGCAAGATTCTCATCCATATTGTTCTTACGGGTTATCTCTGTGATCAGTTTTTTATCTTCATTATACATAACTATCTATTTTCCTCTCATCCTTAATTAAATCCATCTCTTATTTATGCTCATGCGTAAACAAATGATCCTGGCAATATTCCTTGTTGCCTGTACATCTGGAGCAATAACGGAACTGCATGTCAGGTGCTTCCTTATCTGTGATGCCGCATACATAACATTTATGTGTCACATTCTCTGAATTGTTGACACGCACCTGCTTCGCATAATTCCTCCTTCGCTTGATCTGCTTTGGAGAAAGCCGTCTGAAATCTTTTGTGCTGAAATAGAAAATTACAAAGTTTAAAAGTGACATTACGATATTTACACGTCCCATCAGGTTTGCGTTCATAAAATAATATCCTATAAACACCAGATACAAAACAGATAACCACTTCATCTTAACCGGAATGATCATTGCATACAGTACCTGCATATCCGGATAACAAACTGCAACTGCCAAAAATAAAGACAGGCAGATATAATAACTGGATACGATATAGATATGAGAATCCCATGACATCGGAATATGAAATACATACTGACAAAGTATATATGCGATCATCGTTCCTGCCATCGTGAGAAACATACCACCAAATATATACAGGTTGTACAAAAACGTACCGATTGAACGTTCTAACAGATTACCGATACTGTAATAAAAGAACAACATAATGATAGTAAAGATACTGACACTTAATTCCGGAGGAGTGATTACCCATGTAAGTAATCTCCAAACTTCTCCCTGCATAACAAATGCAGGAACAAGAATCAGTTTTGATAAAACCTGTGGTGCAAACATCAGAAGCAGATAGCCAATGACATATCCAAGGATCAGATACAGGGACAGATTCTTGATCGCATACCGACCAAACTTCCTTTCAAGCTTGTTTATCATCTTCATGAATGGATCTCCTTTTAATTTCATTCATACTATTTGTTTTCGGTATATAAACAGATTTTCCAACATCCGTTATATCCACAAATCAGGGAACTGCCATATTCCCATCCAATGAGAATATGGCTGATAGTATCCCGACATTATCAAATTATATAATAGAACGAAAAACTTTACAACAGCACAATCATGAAGAATTTCTAACTTTTATATATCTTAATCCACAACCAGCTCCAATCCTTCCGGCAAAACGACCTGATACAAGTTCTTATTGTTCTCAAATAATTCCTGTGGACCGACACCAAAATACATGAATACAGATTCAAAGGTATCTCCTTTTTTCACTGTATAATGCATCTTTCCATCTCCGGAGCCTTCCTGTTCTATCGGAATACAGATTTCTTCCCCTTCCTGCATATTATAGACATTTACATACGGATTTGCAGTTATGATGTCACAGAGATTACATTTGTAGTGTTTTGAAAGCTTATATAATGTATCCCCTTTTTCTACTACATGGATCACTCCATTGCAATGATCATAATTTTCCATTTCATACCATCCGGCTTTTTTATTATTATATTCGGAATCTGAAAAATGTTCCCTTTTCTTCTTATTAAAATACAAATCTTTCTCTGCCTTTTTCTAAAATAAAAATTAAATAATAAAAAATCAAGGAAAATCAATCCTAAAATAAATATTAAGTTCGTCAGAAAAGGGAAAAAATCATTGTTTTTTGTAAAACGTTCCACTATAATAGATTCGGTTCAATAAAGAGAAAATTTTGCAAAAAGATTAGGATGGTTTTTATGTACAAATTAGGAATTGACATCGGCTCAACAACCGTAAAAGTTGTTGTTCTTGATGATTCACACAAGATATTATTTTCTGATTACAGAAGACACTACGCAAACATAAAGGAGACATTACAGGCTCTTATAAATGATGCAAAAGCCAGGCTTGGTGATGTAGAAGTTACTCCGGCGATCACCGGCTCCGGCGGTCTTGCGCTGGCAGAGGTTATCGGTGTACCTTTTACCCAGGAGGTAGTCTGTGTTTCAGAAGCATTACAAGACTATGCTCCACAGACGGATGTTGCGATCGAGGTCGTGCATGCGATGGTTGGTGCGATCGAGGTAAACGACCACGCCCTTTGCATTGGGTGCCAGCGTGTTAGCCAACTCCACGATTTTTTTTGTTTTGCCGCTGCCTTTGCTGCTGCCTGTGCAGCCTTGCGCTCTGCTTCTTCCTTTGCCAGCCTGGCTTCTTCCTCTTCCTTGGATTCTGCCTTTACAAATTCTGTGGAAAGGGTAACGTAATCGGTTGAAACATATCCGTCACCTTCCTCGATATTAACCTTAACCCAGTCTCCTAATTCTTCTGTGACGATCAGCTGATCATCAATGGGGATCAGACCCAGAACCGTTGCGTCCAGGCCGGGCTCCTCACGAACCTTAAGAGTGGTGGTATTTACCGTTGCAATTCTGGTTCCCACCTTCTTTGCAAGCTCTACTGCGTCCTCACCGGTCACACAGTATTCCGCTTTCACATAACCGGTAACGCTTCCTGAGGTGATCTCATACCATCCGTTTTCTTCGGAAATATATTCTCCAACGGACTTGTCATAAAGCTTACCAAGGATCTCTCCCTCTTCACTGGGGATACTTCTTACATTAACATAGTCATTGACCTTTGCGATCACTAAAGACTTAAAGCTCTCTTCCTCACGCTTGTTCTCAAGCTGACGATCCATCTGCTTAACAGTCTTGTCAGTGGTTGCCATCATGGTCTCTTCTATGATCTTTTCTTCAATAATCTCTTCTTCTGAATCGCTTACCACTCCTACCCGTCCCGCTGTAGCTGTGG
>ENA-OPNI01000766-OPNI01000766.1-human-gut-metagenome-genome-assembly--contig:-NODE-766-length-10547-cov-1.603412_pt1 | contig 10547 bp, 8 predicted proteins | sample MGYA00241538_ERZ501773 | MGnify/ENA primary metagenome ERZ501773 (study PRJEB25962, sample SAMEA2042556) | human gut metagenome | biome: human gut; feature: human-associated habitat; material: faeces...
CAAACCTTACAAAGGCAAAGACAAATGGAGTTTCTCTTATCGCAAATGGTAAAAATGAAAAAACAGGAGATAACAACATTAGTTGGACATTCTCTGCAAACGATTTAAAACTTGCTAGTACATCTGCTTTAAAAGACATCAATGTAACAGCAACAGTTAGCAATGCATCAAGCAATGCAAAGGTAGCAGCTATTCTTAAAAAGGATAGTAAAAATAAAAATGGAGCACTGATTTCCCTTGCACATACTGGAACATTGGGAGTGAATGCAAAAGTAAAAGTAGACGTAAGTGCACAAAGCGAGATTGCATATGGCAGCAAGGTATATGTATATCGTGTATCTGGATCAAAATTGCAACAGATTGTAAACGACACTGCAAAAGTTACAAAAGATGGATATGTTACTCTTTATGTAGGACAGGGCGGAGATTATGTATTATTAGCGAAGAAGCCATCTAGTGCAGTTATTACAACATTGCCAAACCAGATAAAAGTCACAGCAGCGAGCAGTGTAAAAGCTGGTAAGAAGACGAGTATTTCTGTAACAGTACCATCTGTTTCCATGAAGAAAGTAAGTGCTTTCAATGAGGATTCGATGAAGAAGTTGCAGTCTGCACAGGTTGGTGTAAAAGTAACCTATGCTACATCTAATAAAAAAGTTGCAACCGTATCTTCAACTGGTGTTGTAAAGGGAGTAAAGAAAGGTAAGTGTACGATTTCTATTACCACTCGTACCAGTGATGGACAAAAGAAAATTGTAAAGAAAAAAGTTGTAGTAAAATAATTTAGAAAAAACGTCGCAAATGCGGCGTTTTTTCGTTATAATAGAGATTGAGTAAAATATTTAATGAAAAGTTCCGATATAAATAATAAATGTGCAAACAAAATCGACGACTTTTCACAAAACAATGGAAATAGAAAGGAAATGGAAATGTTTTATCCAGAAGAAATTATTGAAGAAGTAAGACAGCGAAATGATATAGTGGACATTATTTCTTCTTATGTAAAACTGAAAAAAACGGGAAGCAATTATATGGGCTTGTGTCCGTTTCATAGTGAAAAGTCTCCATCTTTTTCTGTTAGTGGCAGCAAACAGATGTATCATTGTTTTGGTTGCGGAGTTGGAGGCAATGTATTTACTTTCGTGATGGAATATGAGAATTATTCCTTTGTGGAGGCGGTACAATATCTTGCAGACAGGAGTGGAGTGCAGTTACCTAAAGTGGAGATGACTCCAGAGGCAAAGAGACAGGCAGATATTCGTAATCGTATTTTAGAGGTAAATAAAGAAGCTGCAAAATATTATGTATACCAGCTTCATACAAAACAGGGGCAAAAAGCACTTGATTATTTAAAAGGAAGAGAACTATCAGACGATACCATTTTAAAATTTGGATTAGGTTTTTCTAATAAATACAGTGATGATTTGTATCAATATATGAAAAAGAAAGGTTTTGACGATAGCCTTTTAAAAGAAACGGGACTTTTTACCATGGATGAAAAAAGGGGAGTCAATGACAAATTCTGGAATCGTGTTATGTTTCCTATTATGGATATGAACAGTAAGGTAATCGGTTTCGGAGGAAGAGTTATGGGGGATGGGAAGCCGAAGTACTTAAATTCACCAGAGACAAAAGCCTTTGATAAAAGTCGCAATTTATATGGATTGCATTTGGCAAGACAAGCAAGAAGCCGAAGCATGATATTGTGTGAAGGGTATATGGATGTGATTGCCATGCATCAGGCAGGCTTTTCCAATGCGGTTGCCTCTCTTGGAACCGCATTTACTGGTTTACAGGCAAACCTTTTAAAGCGATTTGCAGATGAAGTGTTGCTTTTATACGATAGTGATGAAGCAGGAATAAAGGCTGCTTTACGTGCGATCCCTATTTTAAAAGAAGCGGGATTGCCAGCAAAGGTTGTCCGCTTGAAGCCATATAAAGATCCAGATGAATTTATAAAAGCACAGGGAAAAGAAGCATTCCAAAAACGTCTGGATGAAGCAATGAATAGTTTTTACTTTGAAATAGAAGTATTAGAACAAAACTTTGATTTGCAGGACCCGGAAGGAAAGACAAAATTCTTTAACGAGATAGCTAAAAAATTATTACAGTTTACAGAAAAATTGGAACGAAATAACTATATTGAGGCAATTGCAAGAAAATACCGCATTGCTTATGCAGACTTGGAAAAACTGGTAAATCATTATGGAGCACAGATGGTTATGGTACCTGATATGGAAAAGAGGGTGCAACGAGAACAGCGTAATCAAAAGAAAGAAGATGGATTGCGGGAAGCACAAAAAATATTTTTGACCTGGCTGATAGAAGAACAGGAATTGTTTTATAAATTGAGTGAGTTTCTTTCAGAAAAAGATTTTATGGAAGAACCATATCATACAGTGGCAGCAGCACTATTTGAACAATTTCGAGCAAAAGAACAGGTAAATCCAGCCAAGATTATCAATCAGTTTGAAAGTAAGGAAGAACAAAGCGAAGTGGCATCCATGTTTAATCGGGATTTAAGTGAGGAATTAACGAAACAGGAAAAAGAGAGGGCGTTAAATGAAACGGTCCTGCGAATAAAATCCCACAGTCTGGAATACAGAAAAAGCCACGCAACGGATATCGGTGAATTACAAAACATCATTAAAGAACAGGCGGAATTACAAAAATTGCATATTTCTTTGTAGATAGTACATGATAATAAATAATGGGAAAGACACCAAAGTGAGGGAAAGGACGTGACATACCATGAAAGATGCGACAAAATTTCAAGAAAAACTAAAAGAACTGCTTGTATGCGCAAAGAAGAAAAAAAATGTTTTAGAAAGTCAGGAAATCGTAGAACATTTTAAGGACATGGATTTAGATGTCAGCAAGTTGGAAAAAATATATGATTTTCTGGAAAAACAGGGCATTGATATATTGCGTATAAAAGAAGAAAAAGAAGCAGATGATATTTTGCTTGAGCCAGATGGTGCTGATTTAGATGAGGAAGAGGAAGTAGAAGATATTGAAAATATTGACTTATCTGTTCCTGATTCAGTAGGTGTGGATGATCCTGTCCGTATGTATTTAAAGGAAATTGGTAAAGTACCACTTTTAACATCAGATGAAGAAGTAGAGTTAGCGAAACGAATTGCGGATGGAGACGAGGAGGCAAAAAAACAGCTTTCAGAGGCAAATCTTCGTCTTGTAGTTAGTATTGCAAAACGTTATGTAGGACGAGGTATGCAATTCTTGGATTTGATTCAGGAAGGTAACCTTGGATTAATTAAAGCAGTAGAAAAATTTGATTATACAAAAGGATATAAGTTCAGTACCTATGCTACTTGGTGGATCAGACAGGCAATCACAAGGGCAATTGCAGATCAGGCAAGAACCATTCGTATTCCAGTGCATATGGTTGAGACAATCAATCGATTGTTGCGTACACAGCGTCAGCTTGTACAGGATTTAGGACGAGAACCGACCGTAGAGGAGTTAGCAGAAGAATTGAAGCTTCCAGTTGCTCGTGTTCGTGAAATACAGAAAATATCCCAGGAACCAGTTTCTTTGGAAACGCCAATAGGAGAAGAGGATGACAGTCATTTAGGAGATTTCATTCAGGATGACCATATGCCAGTGCCTATGGATGCAGCAGCAGCAACGTTACTTCGGGAACAATTGACAGAAGTGATGAGTTCACTGACAGAGAGAGAACAGCGTGTGCTTCGTTTACGATTTGGAATGGACGACGGAAAAGCACGTACTTTGGAAGAAGTAGGAAAAGAATTTGACGTTACAAGAGAACGAATCCGTCAGATTGAGGCAAAAGCGTTGCGAAAATTAAGACATCCGAGTAGAAGTAGAAAACTAAAAGATTATTTGGAGAGCTAGGATAATAAAATGGAGAAAAATATGCAACTTTCAAAGAGATTACAGGCAGTTGTAGAGTTGGTTACAAAAGGAAAGCGTGTTGCAGATGTAGGATGCGACCATGCGTATATATCCATCTATATGATGGAGCATCAAATTGCGAATAGGGTCATTGCGATGGATATTAATAAAGGACCTTTGGAGCGAGCAGCAGCAAATATTGAAAAATATGGATATAAAGAACAGATAGAGACAAGACTTTCGGATGGGTTAAAGGCATTAAATCCTGGAGAAGTGGATACCGTGTTGATTGCCGGCATGGGAGGCCCTTTGATGCAGAAAATACTGCTTGGGAAAAAGAATGTGATTGAGCAGGTCGACGAATTGGTGTTGCAGCCACAGTCGGAGGTAAGGGACACCAGAGTATTTGTAGAGCAGTTAGGATTTCAGATCATACAGGAAGATATGCTGATAGAAGATGGCAAATTTTATGTCATGTTAAAAGCGAGAAGAAGAACAGAGCCGCTTTTACAAAAAAAAGAAATATATAATTTATATGGAGAATATTTGTTGGTGAACAGGCATCCTGTATTAAAGAGTTATTTAGAAAAAGAAAAACGACAAATAGAAACTATCATAGAAAAATTAAAGCAGACCCCTTCTGAAAAAGGTCGAAAAAAACAGAAAGAGTTAGAAGAAGATATGACATATTGTAAGGAGGCGCTTACATACTATGAAAGCAGCACAAATAATTGACAAGTTGGAACAACTGGCACCGATTGCCTATGCAGAAAGCTGGGACAATGTAGGACTTTTAGTAGGAAGCAGGGAACGGGAAGTAAAAAAAATCATGGTGGCATTAGATGCAACAGACGCGGTAATTGAGCAGGCGATTGCAAAAAAAGTGGATATGATTATTACGCATCATCCAATGATATTTTCAGCAATGAAAAGGGTGACGGATGAGGATTTCATTGGAAGAAGAATACTCCGTTTGGTCAAGCATGATATTTCCTATTATGCAATGCATACAAATTGTGATGTTTGCGTGATGAATGATGTAGCAGCAGAAAAAATACACTTAATAAGTGAAGATATTTTGGAATTGGTATCTGATAAGGAAGGCACTTCAATGGGAATTGGAAAAGTAGGCACTTTGCAGGAAGAAGTAACAGTAAAGCAACTTGCCGAACAGACAAAAGAAGCCTTTGATTTGGGTGAGGTAAGAGTTACTGGTGATGTGGAAAAAGAGGTAAAAAGAGTGGCCATTTCTACAGGCGCAGGCAAAAGCATGGTAAAGTATGCACTCCAAAAACAGGCACAGGTATTAATTAGTGGAGATATTGACCATCATACAGCAATTGATGCATTGGATTGTGGATTGCAAATCATAGATGCGGGGCATTTTGGAACAGAACATTTCATGGTTTCCCATGTTTCTGATTATTTACAGAAAATATATGGTTCAGAGATAGAAATATTCCAAGCACAGGAAAACACACCATTTTTCACAATATAAGATAAAAAAATGATTTCTTGTATAGATGAAAAATAGTCAAACGGTGGGTAAGAGTGTAAATGTCCTAATGCAGAAAAGAAAGTGAGGCAGAGGTATGGGGGATACAATAAGTATTACAGTAGATCAGAAGAAAAAGGAATATAAAAAAGGAACAACCTATTTAGAAATTAGCAATGATTTTAAGGATGCATATGCAAGTGATATTATATTGGCAAGTGTGGATGGCAGACTACAGGAGCTAAATGAAAAGGTAGAAAAAGATGCAAATATAGAATTTATTCAGGTAAATAATCCAGATGGCTATCGCACCTATTGTAGGGGATTAATCTTTGTTATGCTTAAAGCGGTGTATAGCGTGCTTCCATATGAAAAACTTGACAAGGTTTCTGTTCAATTTTCAGTAGGAAATGGAAGATACTGCGAAATTGAAGGAGATGTGCAACTGACAGAGGAGTTGCTGAAAAAAATAGAACTAGAAATGCGCAATATAATTGCACAGGATATTAAATTTCGCAAATATTCCATCAATACAGAAGAAGCAAAAAATATGTTTGAATACTATGGAATGATGGATAAGAAAAAGCTGTTTGAATATCGTCGTGTATCCAAAGCTAATATATATGATTTAGATGGATTTCGGGATTATTTTTATGGTTATATGCCTCCAAGTACGGGAATGTTATCCTATTTTTCTATGGAATTATGTGACGAAGGATTTATCTTACAACTTCCTGAACGGATGGAGCCAACCAAGGTTTCCAAGTGGGAAAACCGTCCAAAATTGTTCCAGACATTACGTGAATCAAAAGACTGGGGAAAGATGATGGAAGTAGATACGGTGGGAGCATTAAATGATGTAATTGCCAGCGGTGACATCCAGAATCTTATCTTAGTGCAGGAAGCATTACAAGAAAAAAAGATGGGAGAAATTGCACAACAGATTGCGGAAAATAAAGAGAAAAAAATTGTAATGATTGCGGGTCCATCCTCATCTGGAAAAACAACATTTTCTCATCGGTTATCTGTACAGCTTCGTGCGCATGGTTTGAAACCACATCCAATTCCGGTAGATGATTACTTTGTAAATCGGCGGGAGACACCGAGAGATGAAGATGGAAACTACAATTATGAATGTCTGGAAGCGTTGGATGTAGAGTTGTTCAATCAGAATATGACCGATTTATTAAAGGGAAAACGGGTGGAACTTCCTTCTTATAATTTTAAAACAGGGCAAAGAGAATACAAAGGAAATTATAAACAGTTAGGAAAGGACGATGTATTGGTTATTGAGGGGATTCATGGACTAAATGACCAATTATCCTATTCCCTTCCGAAGGAAAATAAATTCAAAATCTATATTAGTGCGTTGACACAGCTAAATATTGATGAGCATAATCGAATACCGACCACAGATGGACGTTTGATTCGAAGAATGGTCAGAGATGCAAGAACAAGAGGAACCAGTGCGAAGGATACCATTGCTATGTGGCCATCTGTAAGAAAGGGAGAAGAACAATATATTTTCCCATTTCAGGAAGAGGCAGACGTAATGTTTAATTCGGCATTGATTTATGAGTTGGCAGTGTTAAAACAATATGCCGAACCAATTTTATTTGGCATACCAAAAGATTGTCCAGAATATACGGAAGCAAAGCGATTGTTGAAGTTTTTGGATTATTTTATCGGAGTTAGCACAGAGGATATTCCTAAAAATTCGATTGCTAGAGAATTTATTGGCGGAAGTATTTTCAATGTATAAAAAGATAATTTTTTGGATACCACTTTAAGGTATCTGTATGAAAGTAGTTGAAGAACAAAGTGTTTTAAAATTCTATGGCTAAATGAATTTAGAATGCTTTGTTTTTTGTTAAAAAAATCAAAAATTTTTTTTGTCGCTGAAACTTTTTAAGGCATAAGGTTATCTAATAATATGAAAGCAAAGATGGTACCGGAAATGCTTTTAATCTTGCAAGAAAAAATGGTATAACGAGGTGAGAAAGTTGGGTTTGTTGTCCAAAAATAAAAAGAATGAAAAGATAGTGGAACAAATATTGCTGGAAAATTATAATAAATATTTCCGTTTAGCATATAGCCATGTAAAAAATGAGGAGGATGCAGCGGATATTGTGCAAAACGGAGCGTATAAAGCAATTTTAAATAGTGATCAATTAAAAAAGCCCGAATTTGCAGCAACATGGATTTATCGTATTATGTTGAATGAAATAAAGCAACAATACAAAGTAGTAAAATTCCAATCAATGGAAGAAGTGCCTGAGACCGGAAAGCAGGATGTATATGAAAATTTTGATTTGAAAGAGGCGATGGATCAATTAGAATTAGCTGACCAGGTAGTAATTCGTTTGCGCTATTTTGAAGACATGAAACTGGAAGAAATTGCACAGATTCAAAACGAAAAATTGAGCACTATAAAAAGCAGATTATATCGTGGACTGAGAAAACTACGAGTGCAAATGGAAGAAGTGTAAAAAATTTTTGGACGACAAAGAATGGAGGAAGCAAAATGGGTAATGAAGAAATAAAAAAAATAAAGGAAGAATATATGAAGGTAAAAATGTCCAAGGAACAAGTAGAAGCAATGAAAGAAAAAATAGAACAGGCAAAGAAAGATAAACGGAAAGAAAGGAGAAGAAATATTGTAAAATATACAGCGGGAGCTGTAACTGCCGCGATGGCAGCGTTTGTAATCTTGCCAAATACTTCTCAACGTGTGGCATTTGCGATGGAACAAATCCCTATAGTGGGAGATGTTGTACATACAGTGACATTTCGACAATATTTGTATGAGGATGATCGCAATTATGCAGATGTAGAGACAGAAAAAATAAAGACAAATGGCAAGAACAAAAAACTAGAAAAATCTTCAGAAAAAATTAATGAAGAAATTGATGCAATCACAAAAAAACAGGTAGCAGAATTTAAGGAGGAATTGAAAGAGAAGAAGGGTTACCAGTCTATGACAATAAAAACAGAAGTTGTAACATCCAATGAGGAGTATTTCACCTTAAAGCTAATGTGTTATCAGGCAGCAGGAAGTGGTTCTGAAAAAGACTATTATTATACAATTGACCTAACAACAGGAGAACGTTTGCGGTTAAAAGATTTGTTTAAGGCAGATGCGGATTATAAGAAAGTAATTAGTGATAATATCAAAAAGCAAATGAGAACCGAAATGAAAAAGGATAAAAATGTAAAGTACTGGTTAGATGATGCGGAAGCAGCAATGTGGGAGTTTGATTCCATAAAGGATACAACATCTTTTTATATAAACAATAAAGGAAAACTGGTAATTTGTTTTAATCAGGGAAAGGTAGCACCGATGTACATGGGAAGTGTAGAATTTGACATACCATCGACAGTAACTGAACCATTATTAAAGTAAGCAAGATGTTACAGTGCAGGGGTGTATTATTTCCTTGCACTGTAGCAACAAAATGTCTGATCTTTTTTCTTGAAATCAAGGGCAGACATTTTTCGTCTAAAAAAAATGTATCCGATAAAGCAAATTCTTCAGAAATGAAAAATTAGGAAACGGATGTGGAAGTGCCTATCTTGTTCTACGATAGGAAAGGTACATTTTGAAAAAAACTTTGTGAAACTGTGTGGTTCGTGGACGGTAGCAGTTTTTAATGAAAGAGAAAGAGAAGGTACAAACTGTGAGTTTTAGTGATAATATATTTATTTTTCGATTTTTAGCAATTTTTCTGCTGATTTATATTATTTGTCCTAGAAAATATAGAAATCTGTGTATTTTATCAGGAAGCCTGCTTTTTTATTGGATGAATGATTCAAAATATCTCTGGTTGTTAATAATATCATTGGTATTTAACTATCTGGGATTAATTTTTGTGCATAAGGAAAAATCAAAAAAAGCATTGATTGTAACAATTGTGTTTGATGTGGCAACGTTGTTTGTATTTAAGTATTGGAATTTTGGTGTAACAAATATAAATACTATGTTGCATCATAATCTGTTGCCGGTATTGCAGGTAGCCTTGCCTTTGGGAATTAGTTTTTATACGTTTCAAAATATATCTATATTGATTGATTGTTATAAAGAGGAGAATGGGAAGAAAATTTCATTTTTGGAGTATGCTATGTTTATAACAATGTTTCCACATATATTGTCAGGACCTATATTTTCCTATCCAGATATGCGTCAGGAATTAAAGTGTAGAAATATATCTATGGCATCTATGAATCAAGGATTTCGTATGTTTGTAATGGGGTTGGGAATGAAGGTATTACTTTCGAATAAAATAGAGACTTTATGGAATTCTATTCAAATGGCAGGAACGATAGGAATTTGTGCGCCAATTGCCTGGTTAGGTGCAATTGCATATTCTTTTCAAATTTACTTTGACTTTGCTGGATACTCATTGATGGCAATTGGGATAGGAAAAATGTTAGGATTTCACTTTCCAGAAAACTTTCGATATCCGTATTGTGCCTCAAGTATATCAGACTTTTGGAGAAGATGGCATATCACATTGGGAAAATGGTTTACAAAGTATATTTACATTCCACTGGGAGGAAATCGAAAGGGAAAGCTTCGTACCGTATTCAATATATTTGTTGTGTGGAGTTTAACTGGAATTTGGCATGGAGCAAGCTGGAATTTTGTAATTTGGGGAATTTCCTTTTTTGTTTTTATTGCAATTGAAAAGCTATTTTTAGGAAAATGGCTAGAACGTTCTAAAGTGATAGGCCATTTATATGTGATTTTTCTTATTCCAATAAGCTGGGTAGTATTTGCTATTTCAGATTTTACGACCTTAAAGCAATATTTAGGTAGTATGTTTGGACATACAAGTGGAAAAGTGCTTATGGGAATGAGCCAGTTTCAAAATTATGTGCATACTTATTGGTGGTTGTTATTGATTTGTATTATATTTGCAACACCGCTTCCATATAACCTCTTTCGTAAACAAAGGCAAAAACCATGGATGATTGCAATTCTTGTAGGAATATTTTTCTTGTCCGTATATGAGATTTTAAAAGGAAGCAGCAATCCATTTTTATATTTTAATTTTTAGAGTTGGAGGAAAGTGGTATGTGGAACAAATTTAAACAGTGTCCGTTTTTATGTTGCTTACTCCTCCTGTTTTTTGTATTAGCGGTTGCAGGTGTGATAAAGGGAGATGGCTTGACA
>ENA-OPNI01000772-OPNI01000772.1-human-gut-metagenome-genome-assembly--contig:-NODE-772-length-10478-cov-2.372158_pt1 | contig 10478 bp, 10 predicted proteins | sample MGYA00241538_ERZ501773 | MGnify/ENA primary metagenome ERZ501773 (study PRJEB25962, sample SAMEA2042556) | human gut metagenome | biome: human gut; feature: human-associated habitat; material: faeces...
GAGCGTGGCCACACGGTCGGGGTGGTTTTTCAATGCGACGGCACGGTAGGCAGCCTTCACTTCGGCATCGGTGGCCGAGGGACTGACACCGAGAATCTTGTAGGCGGCATCGAGGTTCGTGCCACCATCGTGGAGATTGACGATCGACTCGATGTCGGCCGCACTGATGCCCATGGCGGCACCACACTCGCGCAGCGCACGTTCTTCCTCACCGGACACGCTGCCGTCGGCCTTGGCAATCTCCATCAGGAAAGCGAGGAGCTGCAGGCGGGCCTCATAGTTCAAGAGCTGTGAAAGCTGACGGCAGGAACTCATCACGGCACTGCGGTATTCGTTCATGCCCAACTCGCGCTGCTTCTTGAACAGCTCGTCGAGGATGCGCTCACCATCGATCTGTGCCTGGTCACCGAAGTTGGTACGAAGCCAGCGGCGCACAAGCTCCATCTCGGAATGCATGATGCGTCCGTCGGCCTTGATGATATACGAGGCGAGCACCAGCAATGAGAAACGGAAGGTGTCGCGATAGCCCTGAGCGTTGTATCCGCCATCCCGATTGTCTTCTTGCCAGGTTGACCTGTTGTCCGATGCCGCATTGTCACGGTCGGACATCTTTTCTACTAATGTGCCGAACACCCAGCCGGCAATTGCTCCGAGCGGACCTCCGGTAAACAGACCGATGGCTCCGCCTATCCATTTAAATATTGACATGCTGCAAAATTATAAAAAAATCTCGCGATGCGGGGCATTATCCAACATAATTTTAGTAACTTTGCAGCAAAATAAATATTTAGAAACATCAGCTATGAATATTGCAATCGCATTGATCGTGTTCTTCGTGCTGGCCCTTATCTGCTGGGGCATCGCCGAACTGAATTATAAGGGATTCTCCTACAAGGAAGATGTTCCCCATCATCCGGACCCAACGGCCCATCACAATGATGGCAGGGAGCTGAACATCCGTGACATCATGCGCGACAACAGCACACGTGGTTTCAACGCCGTTCCTTCCTCTCCTGAGGACGCCAAGTAAAAGACGGACGACGAAGATCGGAACAAGATCCGCTTACCCATAAAAGGCCGCATAGGGCATCATGCCGTGTGCGGCCTTTTTGCGTCGCAGTCATGCGATGGCAGAGTGAACGACTTTTAACTGATAATCTCTTCGTAGCGGGGGATCTGGGTAAGAAAGACGTATCGCCGGTTGACATAGTCCATCTTGCAGCAGTAATGCTCCATGCCGTTGGAGAGGATGAGAAAGTCTACGTGAAGGAGGAGATTATAGGAAGAAGCCTGCTCAAGCACATGAGGGGTGATCTTGATCGTTGGTGCCTTATACTCTATGATGACACGAGGCTGCAGGTGGCGGTCGTAGACGACGGTGTCGGCCCGCAACTGCTTGTCACCACACTGCAGGGCGACCTCGTTGGCCATAAGGGTGACAGGATAGCCCAGATAGGAGGACAGGTAGTGTACGAAGTGTTGGCGTACCCACTCCTCCGGCGTGAGGGCCACATAACGGCGACGGAGGATATCCAGGACGCGGGGATGGTCGTGGGTGCCTTGTAATTTTATGTCGAAGGGAGGAAGGTTGATTGGGATCATTTTATTATCTTTGCAACACGGCTTCTTGCCGGTGAGTGCAAAGATACGAAAAATATCGCGTACCATCCCGATAAGAAGTGAGGAATCGAATCAACGAAATTATATAAGACAATGCCTGAGAAGAAATCCGTAGTGACGTTCGACACCATCATGCGCAGTCTGAAGAAAGGCGAATACCAGCCGGTCTATCTGCTGATGGGTGACGAACCTTATTATATAGACGCCATCACCGACTATATCCAGCAACATGTGCTCACACCCGACGAACAGGCGTTCAATCAGGATGTGGTGTTCGGGGCAGACGTGACGGTTGGTAAGATCGTCGACATGGCTATGTCCTATCCGATGATGGCTGCCCATCGTGTGGTGATCGTTAAGGAGGCGCAGAACGTGCGCCAATTGGATAAGCTGGAGAAGTATCTCGCCAAACCATTACAGACAACGGTTCTTGTGATAGCTTATAAGAACGGTACGGTGGACCGGCGTAAGAAATGGGTGGCAGGAGCCGACCGCAACGGCGTCGTGTTCGAGTCGAAAAAGATGCGCGACTGGCAGCTGCCCGGATTCATCAAGGGGTGGCTTGCCACACACGCCTGCCGATGACAAGAGCGCGTCGATGATAGCGGAGCACGTGGGAGCCGATCTTCACCGCCTCACCTCAGAGCTCAATAAACTGCTGGTCGTCCTGCCGGAGAACGATAGGAGAGTGACTCCCGAAGTGGTGGAGCGCAATATCGGCATCAGCAAGGACTTTAACTGGTTTGAGCTTCGGGACGCCATCGTGAAGCGTGATGTGGCCAAGGCCAACATGATTATGAAATATTTTACCAGCAACCAAAAGAAGGATACCTTCTTCACATTGTTGCCCTCGCTGTATGCGTTCTTCCAGAATCTGATGATCGCCTTCTACGTGCCCAACCGCACCGATCCACAGATGCTGGCCGAAGGATTAGAGTTGAGGTCGAAGTACAGTGCAGAGGCTTACCTGACGGCCATGCGTAATTATTCGGCAACTAAGACCCTGCAGATCCTGAAAGCTATCGAACGCACTGACGCGAAGGTGAAGGGAGTGGACAATCCGAATACGAGCAATGCTGATCTGATGCAGGAATTGCTCTTCTTCATACTTCATTAAATCTATGGGGACTTCTTCCGCAATGAGCAGGGTAGAAGTCCCTTTATTTTTGCGGAATGGCTAATTAAGATTTGTTAGCACTTTTATCACTGTTTTTGAATGGCTTTTTATCTACTTTTTGCCCTATTTCCTACTCTCAGAAGGGGGTGAATGGACGTATGAAGGCATAAAACAGCGCTTTCTTGCTCAAAACTCACTATCTCTCAGGAGGGTCTTTTTTAGGTATAAATGACTGAAAAATAGGGGAGTAAGTCTAAAAAAGAGCCTCTGAGAATGCCATCGTTTTGGCTTTCTCGGGGGATGGGAGGCATTGGCGGCCTTCTCGTAAAAAACGAGAGATCAAGAGACTTCGTAATTCAGAATTAGCAATCGTTTAGATTTTAATGCTTGCATATTCAACTATTTACATTTTGATATTGTAAATCAAACAACTTTGAATTCATATATTAAAAGAACCTTGCATAGGCGTTCAAAGAATATAGATTGCGGTTTGTAAATTCAAATGCCATGTTTTACAAATATGAATGAATTTTTATACAGGCATATACACACACTATAATACATTAAAAATCAACCATTTATATAAAATCGGCCAAAGACGGAAAGATGAGAATGGCTTTTAAGTGTCCATTTTAGTGAGAAATAGGGTGTATTTACATTCTTATATCTATGATTATAGGCTTATAAATCAGTATTTTACATTAAAATGTTCCATAATTTGATACCTCTATTTTCCCAAAAGGGAATTCGCATTTAAAAATGCGAACGTATATCTTTATTCTTTAGTGGTTTGAATTTATATATTTAATATATTAAATTGTGAATATTGACAATTAAATAATTTAGATTTCAGTTGCATATTTCAAATTATTGTTTTAACTTTGCAAATACGAAGAAAGAGCCTTTCTCCACCCTTAAAAGTAGCTGATCGCTCCTTCAACAGTGTCCGGCGTTCCGTTGCCCCGTCTCTGGATAAGGATTCCGGGGGCTCATGAAAGAAAGAAGAAAAGAGAATACTGGCGGGCGGAAAGGAGACAGACGAACATCTTTTCCGACGACAATCATGAATTGGAAGATGACGGAATCCTAGAGATGTGACGATGGATGCCGTCAGTCGGACACGAGGAGGGCTTCATCAAAGAGACAGTCCACAGACTTAAAAAAGATAAAACGATGGAAATGAAAGATCGGATCAGACAACTGATGGAAAGCAATCATATGACACAAAAAGTGTTCGCTCAGTACACAGGCATATCGGAGGCTTCGCTTAGCGGTGTCTTCAACGGGCGCACCAAACCGAGTCTCAGCATGTTAGAGTCGATCCACGAACGCATGCCGAATGTGTCGGTCGACTGGTTGATGTTCGGTTCGGGAGAGATGTACACCAGTCAGACAGAGTCTGCTCCTGCAGATGCTCCCACCCTCTTTGGTGCTGACGGGCAGCCTGCCGACGATACATCTGAGGTTGCCACACAGCCGGCTACGGAGCCCGTTGTATCGTCCGGCAATGTGCAGCAGCAAAAAACAGTAGTGAAATTTATTGACAAGCCTCAACGCCGCATCACAGAGATACGGATCTTCTACGATGATCAGACATGGGAGACCTTCGTGCCGAAAGACAGGTAAAAACCGGCAAGCTGAAGACGGCTTTCAGGGCACTATCCCATACCGGATGTGCATGTCTGTCCCAGCGACCGGAGAACCGATTTCGTGAATGCTGACGATGGCTCGGCATCGGTTGCCCCTTGCCCTTCAAAAGAGGGAAAAGGCCACCTTGTAGAGACCTACGCTGACGGTCGTTTGTATGAGCGGTGGCCTTCCCCGTAGCTTGGGGAAGGGAAAGCATGAAGGGGCTACAGATGGTGGTAGAAACAGCCATAAGAAGGATGTGGCTGACGTATGGGTAGCACTGAGTAAGATAGTCGGGTATTTAATCAAGTTAAGGTAGGAAAGCGGATGCTGAGCTTCATATACTCTTGGAACAAGCAGAGCATGCGGATGGTTGGCGGGACGATATAGGATGGAACCAACGCCCCAGAAATGATCCAGAGCGTGCAATCAGAACCGTGTCATACTTGATCCTTTTCACCCTTAGCTGCTGTCGGGTATAGGCAGTCCGGTCTATATTCAGATCCGTATATGGCTTTTTAGGGCTATTATACCCTCGTCCCTTTTCTTTCTAGTATGGACTCCCTACGCGTCCGCATCGATCTCTTACGTGTCTGAATACGGTCGTCAGAGCGCCCTGTGAGGCTCGTCGGGAATCACGCCCCGGAAATATAGAATACGAATAGAAAAAGGCCGCAGAGACCCTTGGATGAGTCTCTGCGGCCTTGTGTGTTATTTTGTCCTGTCCTGCCGGAGGACACGTGGCGTGTCTTCCTTGCAGGAGAAAAGGCTTAGTATGCGAAGAGCGGATAGTTCTTCATCGTGTCATTGACCTTCTCGCGTACGCGGGCGATCACCTGATCATTCTCAGGATCGGCGAGTACTTCGTCGATGAGATCGGCGATGAGATGCATCATGTCTTCCTTGGCGCCACGGGTAGTCATGGCAGCTGTTCCGAGACGGATACCGCTGGTGAGCATCGGGCTACGCTCGTCGTAAGGCACGGCGTTCTTGTTCACTGTGATGTCGGCAGCTACGAGAGCGGTCTCAGCTACCTTACCCGTCAGCTCGGGATACTTCTTGCGGAGGTCAAGGAGCATAGAGTGGTTGTCCGTGCCACCGCTGACAATATCGAATCCGTGGTCGATAAGAGCCTGTGCCAATACAGCGGCGTTGGTCTTTACCTGTGTGGCATACTCCTTCCATGAAGGCAGGAGGTTCTCACCGAAGCCGACAGCCTTGGCGGCAATGACATGCTCGAGCGGGCCACCCTGGTTGCCGGGGAACACGGCACTGTTGATAAGCGATGACATCTTGCGGATGACACCCTTCTTGGTCTTCTTGCCCCAGGGATTCTCAAAGTCCTTTCCGATCAGGATCACGCCTCCACGAGGACCACGCAGGGTCTTGTGCGTCGTGGTGGTGACGATATGAGCGTACTTCACAGGATTCTTGAGCAGACCGGCGGCAATGAGTCCGGCGGGATGTGCCATGTCGATCATAAGGAGAGCTCCTACCTCATCGGCAATCTTACGCATGCGCTCGTAGTCCCACTCACCCGCCGATGATCAGTTTGGGCTTGTGCTCCAAGGCCAGGCGTTCCATCTCATCGTAGTCGACACGACCGGTCTCACGGTTGAGGGTGTAGCCGATGTGATGATAGAGTATGCCTGAGGTATTGACGGCTGATCCGTGTGAGAGGTGACCGCCCTGGTCGAGGTCGAGACCCATGAAGGTGTCACCGGGATTCAGGCAGGCGAGTAAGACTGCCTGGTTGGCCTGTGCACCGGAGTGAGGCTGCACGTTGGCAAATTCGGCACCGAAAAGTTTCTTCACGCGTTCGATGGCGATGGTTTCCACCTGGTCGACCACTTGGCAACCGCCGTAGTAGCGCTTACCGGGAAGGCCTTCGGCGTACTTGTTGGTGAGGTAGCTGCCCATGGCGGCCATCACCTCGTCGCTCACGAAGTTCTCGGAAGCAATGAGCTCCATACCTTTCAGCTGGCGCTGATGCTCGTTTTCGATGAGATCAAAAATTTCCTGGTCTTTTCTCATTGTGAATGTTATTTTAGAAATGATGAATCGTTACACTAACTTTACGTCGTTGATCTGCTGCTCCTTGTCGCAATAGTGGCATTTGAGGATGCCGCGCACCTTGTCGACGATGGTGAAATAGGTGTCCATGGGCTCGTTGTTGCAGATGCACTTGGGATTGTTGCAACGCACGATGCCGTGGAGTTCGTCTGGGGTCTCAACGGTCTTCTTCTCTACCACCTCATAGTTCTCGATCTGATTGAGCACAATCTTCGGAGCTACGACAGAGAGGCGTGAGATCTCCTCATCGGTGAAGTATTTGTCGCTGATCTTGATAATGCCCTTGCGTCCGATTTTGTTTGAGGGCAGGTTGTAGCCGATGGTGACGGGTACATCGAGATCCTGCAGATGGAGCAGGCTCACCACTTGATATGTCTTCTCGGCGGGTATATGGTCGATCACGGTGCCGTTCTTGATAGCGGCGACGAGCAATTCTTTTCTACTCATGTGTTCCGTATTAATATAGTCTATAATACATAGTCGGTGTCAGCGTGGTTGCACGCCGGCCAACTTATCACTCGATAATGCTCTTGTCGTCTTTCACCTCGTCGAGTGAGATGCCGAGGCAGTAGCAGAAGATAGCCTCGCGGGCGTAGAGACCGTTCTTGGCCTGCTGGATGTAGTAGGCGTGCGGGTTGTCGTCCACATCGTAGGCGATCTCGTTGACACGGGGCAGGGGGTGCAGGATCTTCATATTGGGTTTGGCCTTCTGAAGCATGCTGTTGTGAAGGATGTAGATATTCTTCACGCGCTCGTATTCGATGAGGTCAGAGAAACGTTCCTTCTGTACACGGGTCATATACAGGATATCGGCCTGTGCGATGACGTCTTCGTTGAACTCAGTGTGCTCCTCATATCTGATGCCGTGCTCGTCACAATAGAGTTTGTACTCGTCGGGCATGGCCAATTCTTTGGGAGCGATGAAATGGAATGTGGGATTGAAATGGCGCATGGCCATGATGAGGGAGTGAACGGTGCGACCGTATTTCAGGTCACCAACAAGATAGATGTTCAGATTGTCGAGTGTTCCTTGGGTCTTATAGATGGAGTAGAGATCAAGTAGGCACTGTGAGGGATGCATGTGTGCTCCGTCACCAGCATTAATAATAGGTACGGGAGCAATCTCGCTGGCATACTGTGCGGCACCTTCTATATAATGGCGCATGGCGATGACATCGGCATAGTTGCTTACCATGAGGATGGTGTCCTTGAGGGTCTCGCCTTTGGTGGTGCTGGATGTCTTGGCATCGGAGAAGCCGATGACGCGTGCGCCTAAACGATTGGCCGCTGTTTGAAAACTGAGTTGGGTACGAGTGGAGGGTTCAAAAAATAGCGTGGCTACTACCTTACCGCGTAACAGGTCGCGATTAGGGTGTTTCTCAAACTCTTGCGCCATTTCGAGAAGATACATCAAGCGCTCTCTCGAAAGGTCGGCAATGGTCACAAAATTATGTTTTTCCATCTATTCTAAATGAGAGTTGTATTTTCGTCTGCTAAGGTACAGCTATTTTTTCAATCAACCGTCCTTTTTATTGATAAAAAGATAAAATGACGATTAGATTTATTTTATTTGTTACCTTTGCAAACAGAAAACAGATGCTATGATAAAAGTTATTGTTTCTGACGAGATTTCTTCCGTTTGTCCTACCTTTGTAGGAGCCTGTCTGGAGGCAGAGGTGAAGAATTCTGAATATTGTGCTCCGCTATGGGCGGAGATAGATGCGTTGGGCAAACGGCTATGCGAAACGTTGACGACGGAGTCGGTGAAGACGTTGCCGGGTATCGCAGCCACGCGCCGTGTGTACAAGGCCTGCGGCAAGGATCCCTCCCGCTACCGTCCTGCCAGCGAGGCGCTTATCCGCCGGCTGCTGCAGGGCAAAAGTCTCTATCAGATTGATACGTTGGTCGATCTGATCAATCTGGCCTCTATTGCTTATGGTTACAGCATAGGTGGCTTCGATGCCGATCGGTTTGACGGTGATACACTTACGCTGGGTGTGGGACGTGACGGCGAGCCTTATGAAGGTATCGGCCGTGGTATGATCAATATTGCCGGGTTGCCCGTCTACCGTGACCGGATGGGTGGCGTGGGAACTCCCACCTCCGACAACGAGCGTACAAAGATGACGCTGGACACAACCCATCTCGTTGTGCTGATCAATGGTTATGACGGTAACCGGGAACGTGTGGGTCAGAACGCTGAATTCATCCAAGACTTATTACGGAAATACTGTCAGTCGGATGGCGGGACATACTATTTGTATGGAGATTAAGAAGATTAGAGATGTATCCCGACGGATTGATCCTTATGGGATGTTCTTCGGTGAGAATATAAGGATGTGTGTCAGAATTTAATTTCTGAGATGATGAATTTATATTTCGGATACTCTAAAAGACAGAAGAAAGAGTCGTACCACTCCTTTCAAGAGTACAACCGTTGATGATAACGTATTGCTGTTGGCCTGTAGCAGTTCTGACTTTGCCATATAAATTTAAAGATATGGGAAAGTAGAATACTACAGGCTGATTTTTTTGCTTTTAAAGAATGATGTGCTACCGACAATAACCGTGTCGTTTCAGACTGATACTGCTCAACTATTTTATGTGTCATCATCACGGTCTGTGATCTTTCGAAACAGTCATTGATATCTTGACACGCTTTTTTATATGATGGTTTGTCAACGATCGGTGTCGGTACCGCATGAGATTTGCCGGTGATAGCTGCTTACGGGCATGATAGTTGTTTACATTTCCCGTACATGCTTGCGTATCTTCTCAAGATAAGCTTTCATGTCCTTCTCATCGCGGCGGTCGATGATATCGAGAAGCTCTTTCAGCTCCATGCGTATCTGCACCACCTGATCGTGGGTATAGGGGTTGAAGAGGATCTCCTGCAGCAGGTAGTCGTCTTCGGAGAGCACGCCCTGTGCTATCTGCTTATGGCGCTTGAAGGTTGTTCCGGGTGCGTCCTGATGTTTCATCAAGGCGGCGAAGACGAACGTAGAGACGAAAGGAATGCTCAGAGAATAAGCGACGGTACGGTCGTGCTCGTCGAAGGTGTACTCGTAGATATGCAGGCCGATACGCTGATAGAGGTCGCGGAAGAAGCAGCGGCCCATATAGTCGCCCTCGCTGATGATGATGGCATTCTCCTCACTGAGCTGGTTGAGGTTGGCGAATGTCGGTCCGAACATCGGGTGGGTCGACACGTAAGGATGGCCACACTGCTCGTAGTATTCCTTGAGGTGTGTCTTCACCGAGGAAATGTCGCTGATGAGACACTCCTTAGGCAGGAAGGGAAGCACCTCCTCGAAAGCCGGGATCGTATATTTCACGGTCACGGCATTGATCACCAGCTGGGGACGGAAGTCCTTCACTTCCTCTACGGAGGTGAAACGTTGGCAATTGTAGGTGAAGCGCAGCCGCTTCGGATTTTTTTCCAATACGCCGACTTCGTGATCAAAACTCAGCAGGTCGGTAAAGAAGGAGCCCATCTTACCGGCTCCCATAATCAATATTCTCATGTGATCAGTGTTTAGCATTCTTGTATGTGTGGGTATGACCACCGTCGTTGGTTATAGAATGGCGGTGGTCTGTCGTGTACTGGGCCGCCCACTCATTTCCCGTCTTTGTTGACTTGCCGGTGCTCCTTACTGATTGACGATCTCAAGCTGCTGCCGTACGGACTCCTCGTGGATATGCTCGAAGATCTGGGCGGCAAACTCAGGACTCATGCCACAGAGGCTGGCCTGTGCGCCACGTTTCTCAAGGATCTCGCTGTAGCGTGACGACTGGAGCACGGTCATGTTATGCTCTTTCTTGTATGTGCCGATCTCGCGGCATACGCGGAAGCGCTTGGCAAGAAGGTCCATGAGCTGATTGTCGAGCTCATCGATCTGTGCACGGAGCTGACGGATACCCTCTGTCGTGGTATGTGTGTCGCGGATGACGAGGAGGGAGAGGATATAGTCGAGGATGTCGGGTGACACCTGCTGCTTGGCATCGCTCCATGCCTCATCGGGAGAGCAGTGGCTCTCAA
>ENA-OPNI01000777-OPNI01000777.1-human-gut-metagenome-genome-assembly--contig:-NODE-777-length-10454-cov-2.682085_pt1 | contig 10454 bp, 14 predicted proteins | sample MGYA00241538_ERZ501773 | MGnify/ENA primary metagenome ERZ501773 (study PRJEB25962, sample SAMEA2042556) | human gut metagenome | biome: human gut; feature: human-associated habitat; material: faeces...
GATGATTATTGATAGAAAAGGCTTGGGATATGAATCAGATGACTACATTGCTTGGTTGGCAATAAACCATCCAGGTAAAGCTCTCATAATATCCTCTGACAAAGACTTCTGTCAATTACTAGACAAAAGAGTCAAGATATTCAATCCTAACAAAGATACTCTAATCCTAAATCAAACTTGCAAGGGTATTATGGGTTACTCTGCAGAGGAATGCGTTGATTACCTAATACTAAACGGGGATAAATCTGATGACATACCTGGTTACTACGGTATGGGAGAAGTGAAGACTAAAGCTTTCTTGGAACAATATGGGAGTATATCAGACTTCATAAATACAAAAGGAGCAGAGTTCAAGGGTATTGAAAGGGATCAGCTAGAAGAGTTATACAAAAAGAACAAGCCTCTAATAGATTTGAGAACTGCATTAACCCTGCACCCGATTAAGAAAGTCCCTTGGGTAAAAGGATGTACTAATAATAAAAGGAAAGATAGGTTATTCATGGTATTAGATAAGTTTAACCTTAGGTCTTTCAAGATACCCGATTTTTTGGAACCTTTCAAAAAACTACAACATTATGTACAACGGTAGAAAATATCAAATAATGTTCACTGGTGTTTCAGGAGTTGGAAAAACAACAATTGCCAAAGAAGTAGCAGATATGTTAAAGATACCTTTCATATCTGGGTCATATTCGGATTTGGTACCAGAAACCAAAGACATGCCACATGCTGACATGATTCAGCAAGATGCGAAGACTGTATTTATGCAAGATATGCAGGTACTTAACCTTCGTAACAAAGCTTTTAGAGGAGAAGATAGCTTTGTAACGGATAGGTCATATTTTGATTCGGCAGCATACTTTATCAATAAGCTATCTCATAGATTAGCAGAATGTGACTTAGATCATGCAGTAGACTTATGTCGTATGTTATTAGGTCAACAATGTACTCATTTAATCTTCATACCTTTCTCATCAAGCTTCTTTAATGAATGGGTAACAGAAGATAACGGTAAACGAGTATTGTCAAAGTACTATCAATTCCAGGTATCACAAGTAATGTATGGTATACTTGATCTGTGGGGATATAAACCTGATTCAAAGATTGTACAGTATATAAATGATATACCGAATACGGGTACTTTGGATATTATGGGTTACAAGGTAAAGGTTCTCATTTTGGATGAGATGAACTACGAAAAGAGAAAACACTTAATAAAGAAATTTCTTAACCTATGAAGGTAATAGGTATAGCATTTTCTGATTTGCACTTAGGGGAATATTCTAAGTTCAATGAAGATAACAAGAGGACCCTGAATCATATAAGGGTCCTCTATTTGATTAAGGACTTATGTATCAAGTATAAATGTCCGGCATTCTTTTGCGGAGATTTTATGCACCGTCCAGAATATATAAGTACTTCGCTTGATGAAATTATAATCGAACATTTCGAAGAGTTAAATAGGTGTGAGGAATTTAACATATATGGTATATCCGGGAACCATGATATGCAGAAAAGTAATTCAATAACCAGTAAATCTCCCTCACACTGGGCAAATCTATGCTGTAGATATTCATTCTTACATAATCTGGACTTTTCTTACCATGAGTTTGATAAGTTCAGAGTAGTAGGTATTCCTTACTTAGACCACAACAAAGGATTAGATGGCCTAATAAAAGCCGAGATGAAAGAAGCAATGATAAAGCCAACAATTTTGTTATTACATACTGACTATCCCGGAGCTAAAGATACAGACAATACTGAAGTTGGAACTGTAGAAAATTTGAATGTGAATCTACTCTCTAAGTTCAAATTAGTATTGATAGGTCACATTCATAAACCTCAAAGGCTGGGTAAAAAGGTATACATGGTAGGAGCTCCCTTACAACAGAGGAGAACAGATCGTAATTGTAAACTTGGATATTGGAAGATATATGAAGACTTATCAATGGAATTCAAGCCATTCAAAGGCTTTCCTAAATTTGTGGATGTATCATCAGAAGATGAAATTAAGGATGACGGGAATTATTATACTGTCATTGCTAGCAAGTCTCGGATTGTGGCGGTGGAAGATACCACGCAAATAACTCGGGAACTTACTAAGAAAACAATGGTAAGGAGATATATGAGGGCAAAAGGTATAAAAGACCAAAATAAAAAGGCCACATTATTAAAAGTAATCAAGGAAGCAGAATGATACAATTCGGTAATATTATAATTGACGGCTTTTGTTCTATATCTCATTTGGAACTAAACTTAAGCTCAAAGGGGATAACTGTAATTAGAGGGGCAACAGGAGAGGGCAAAACTACCATCCTATCAGCTTTAGTTTGGGGTGTTTATGGTAAGAATCTAAAGGGTAAGTCAGATGTAAATACTTGGGAGAAGTATAGACCCAAATCATATCAGGGAACTAAAGTAGAAATATACTTTGGTAAGAATGGTAAAACCCATAAGATAACCAGATGCCTTAAGTATAAAGGTGAAGTGAATGGAGCCAAAGGTAAAGATAGACTTATATATGAAATAGATGCCGTTGAAGTACAAGAAAAAAATAAGGGGGAGATACAGGCGCTTATAATCGCCGATTTAGGTATGTCGTATAGCCTTTTTATGAATTCAGTACTATTCGGTCAGGGTATGAAAAGACTGATACAAGAATCTTCTTCAGACAAGAAAGAATTGTTTGAGGAGATTTTTGAGTTGGAATACATATCTAAAGCCAGAGATATTGCTAAGGGCTATTATACGGAAGCTCTGAAAGAGTATCAGGACATTTCTCAAAGATATCGAACTCTAGAAGATAAGAATCAGTCGGTTAAAAGGATGGTTGATGACCTAAAGAAACAGTCCAATACCATGAAAGATGACATCTCTTCAAAGGTTAAAGTTCTTGAGAAGAGATTATCACTGCTAGCTAAGGCTAAAAAATCAAATGAGCTTAAGGAGACAGTAACTCAGAAAAACCGAATCGAACAGAGGCTATCAGAGGCAAAGGAAAATCAAAGGAATATTCTCAATAAGATAAATGATGCCAGGAAGAAAACCAAGGTATCTCTAGAAGAGTTTATTGAGGGAATAATAAAGTTATTGAAGAGGGGTGATATTAAGAACTCTTTGAAACGTTTAATTGAGGTAAAGAAAGCCTTTGGAGATATTGAAAGGTTACAGGGTAAATATTCCAGGGTATCTGATAGAATATCTGATTATAGGGATGAACTGGAAGAACTTAGGGATAAGGAATATGAAGTAAAGAAGATACAAAGAGAGATAGAACAAGTAGAATCTGAAATCAAAAGGCTTTCTTCAGAAAAGAAAGTAGGAGTAAATAAGGGGTTAATAACTAAATATAAAGCACAGCTTTCAACCTTAACCAAGAAATTATCAACTGTAGAAGAAAGAATGAAAAGTCAGAAGGAAAAGGTTGATAATTACAAATGGGTAATGGATGACCCTCTTGGGAACCGAGGTATAAAAGCATTTTTATTTGAGAGCTCAATGGATATTTTGAATGAAACTCTCGAATCATATTCTGACGTACTTGGGTTCAGTATCCTATTCTATGTAGATATACAAGGAGTAAAGAAGGACTTCAATACCCAGATAATAATGGATGGTATAGAGGTATCATACGAGGAATTATCTGGTGGTCAGAAGCAATTAGTAAACTTAGCTATGGCATTTGCTATGAACGATGTGATGACCAAAGCCAAGGGGTTAAATATAGCTTTCTTGGATGAGGTATTTGAAAACCTCAGTTCAGAATATGTAGAGTTGGTTATAGGGTTAATTAGAAAGATATATAAAGACAAAACTCTATACCTCATATCTCACCAGGAATCATTGCCAATTCCTAATGCCAGGGTGCTTACTGTGACCAGAGAAAGGGGCCTTTCACAATACCACTAGTGACTATTGGTAATAAAGGTATAAAATCATGAGAAAGAATAGTAAAAGTAAGGGAAATAGATTTGAGAGATCCGTTTGTAAAGCTTTCCAAAATTGGTCTGGATATGAATTTTCTAGAACACCTGCTAGTGGGGGATTAAGATGGAAAAAAGCCGATAATATATCATCAGATGTGGTATGCTCTGACCCAAAGCATGCCAAAAGATTTACTCTATCTATCGAATGCAAAAGTTACCAGGATATAAAATTTGAACATTTACTGTTGGGTTTGAAGAGTTGTAAGATAAATAGCTTCTGGACTCAAGCTAATAGAGATGCTGAAAGAGCTAATAAGATACCCGTACTTATTATGAGGTATAATTCTATGCCTAAAGGCGAAGCATTCTTTATGGTAAATGAGGAAGTAGATTCTTTCTTAAAAACCCAATCTCCCGAAATGTCTCGGATGGAAGTAAGTACTCCCAAAATACATATTTTTGTTTATATGTTCAGAGAAGTACAGAGACTGGTAGATTACAGCGATTTACATAAGTATGTACGTAAATTATTAAAATAATATGAAGACCCCCTATGTATACTGTATATTCAGGCTTGACAGGAAATTCTACAAGAGAATCAATTCTGATTTGAAATGTAGGGGGTATAAACATGTGAAAGCCATAGTACCAACCATAAGCGTACTTAAGAAGTCCAGGAAAGGTAAGAATGAGTACGAAGATGTACCATTGTTATTCAACTATGGGTTCATAAAGATGAAGCCAGAAAAAGCTTTTGACCGATACTACTTAAACAAACTAAAGAGAGACATCCCAGGTATACTTTCATTTATGAAGTCTTTGGACTACAGACCAAAAAGAAAAAGGCTTAGAGTAGATAATGCCGAGGACTTTGATGATTATTCAATGGTAGCCACCATAACTAAAGAAGAAGTAAAGAAATATCGCAGAATGTCTAAAGCAAATAAGATATTCTCGGTAAATGATATTACTCGTGTTGCTATTGGAGATTACGTTGTATTAAGGGGATATCCGTTTGAGGGAATACCAGCAATAATACTCGAAAGTAATCTAAATACGAGAAAGATGTTGGTAAAGCTATACCCAGAAATGGATGGTAGTTTAGAGATAGAAGTACCAATGGAGAATGTACTTTATTCAGCATATCATGAATCAGACGAGTATAAAATGTATTCAACCGATTATGATACTGACTTATCTATAATTCCAGACGGTAGTACCGAAGAGATTCTTATGAACAAACAATACTAACATGGAACGACATCAAGAATTGGCTTGGGACTGTTTGACTGAGCAAGAGAGGGCTAGCCTTATGTTTATACAAGGCAAGGGTCTATCAACTTGGGAAGCTGGAGAAATTCTCAAGATGTCTCACTACAAGTATTTAGAACTAAAGGCCAGAGCTGAAAAGTTCTTCAAATTATTCTCCGATTACTTTGAACTACATCCTTCACTAGTAAATCCTCAATCTCCCATAGAGCCAAGGTTTAGGGATTATTTATTCGGGGCTATAGTTAAAAGGCTACCTAAAGAAGAAGCTAAAATACATTCAGGAGATTCTTCATGGTTATTGACTTCTATAACCAATCCACGTATCATAAAGAATATGAAAAGGCTGAAGGAATCAGAGAATAAATGGGACAAAGACCTTTATGCTCTGATTCTTGAGTTTGATAGGTGGAATAACTATAGGATAATGCCCAGGATATTGCAAGCTCCAACTGCATACAAGAGAAGGTCTACCAAAAAAGACAAGGTATATTTATCTTACTTACATCGAATACCTGACTTCAAAATAAGGCAGTTGATAACCGAATACTGGAAAAATGGACCCTCAAGTAGAAGGTATTTCACAGCTATTGTATCTGAAGAGCTTTTTCCTGAAGAAGGATATGGAGTAATGCCAATCAAACGTGAGGATGATATAATCAAAGCTATAACCGATTTAAGGATATACATCTTTGAGAGCCAAACTATTGCAGACACATTTGGATTATTGGCAACTCAATACTTTGAAAAAACTGTAGATAGTAAAGGAGGCTTGAAGTTTTGGAAGGAGTACAGGGAGGTTATCCAGAAAGCTATTAATTACAAATCAATAAATAACATGGACTTTACCTGTGAAACTCTAGATACAGCCTATAAACTACGCAGGAAAAGAACTCTGAAATCAAACTCTTAGAATTTTTATTTAATTATTTTGCAACTTCGAGAAATTTGATTATATTTGCATTAGGAAATAAGAAATAAAATTTTATACTTATACAGATATGCGCAAAAGTAAGAAAAAAGACAAAAGACCGTTAAAGCTAAACAGGGAAAAGCTTAAGGTCATGGGAAGTGGGTTAGAGAATATGACCTACAAGGACATGAAGAGAAGAGCAGTTGCTCTTGGTATGCCATTCCCAGATGCTTGTTCAGCTGATTATAATGGACTGGCATCATGGATTCATCATTCGGATAATAAGCCGGATAATGCTCTCATCGATGAATACGATAAGTGGATGGACCAGCAATTAGAACTTGCTGGATATCCTAAAGATGACCCGATGAGGAATTATCAACTTAATCTGGGATTCATCGGTGAGGATGCAGTCACCAAACAGAAGAAGACAAAAAGGGTAAAGGGGTTGGAGAAACCTAAAAAACCTAAGAAAGAAAAAGATGATAATGGTCTTTGGAAAGGAACTAAGAAATCATACGTATTCGAATTAACTTACAAAGGATTGTCAATTGATAGAATTACCAGGAGAGTGCAAAAGAGATTTCCAGATGCCAAGGAGAAATCTATTCAGCAATGGTATCGGGCAGCACTTCGTAAACAAAAGAAGGAGTAGAGATATATGCCACGAGTCTATAGGTTTAAGAATGCAGATGACTTCGAGGAATCATGTTACAGATTGGGAATACCATGGGTACCTCCTCAGATTATAAAATTAAGCCGAAGAAGAAAACAAGAGTGGCAAAGGAAAGTACTCTGTGGAAAAATCAAGGTTCATAAGTATAGGGAAAGGAATAAACGCTTTCTAGATAGATACCGGGAATGCTTAAAAGAAGCTACCAGGATTAACGGAGTAGTAGACCCGGATTCTCTACCTCCCGATGTAAGAGCATACTTCTTGGAAAAGAGGAGGAGAAAAGAATATTACCAAAGGTTCCGAAAAGTTATCAAAGAAATGGATATCAAGATATATCTTCATAAGTGGTATCCTTGGTCTTATAACTATAAAGGAGAACCAGCAGTAGTATTACAGGGATTCTATTCATTGAAAGCAGCCAGAAAAAGGTTTTTAACTTACTATGGCCGAGAGAATCTAAAATCAGTACACTGGATAAAGGGGAAAACAGCTTTAGAGAAGAAGTTTGTTATAGGTCAATCTCTACTAATTGGTGGGAAAAGAAAGAAGCCGATATCTAAGGTATTATTAACTGAAGCCTATAGAAATTCAAAGGACTCGGCTAAACGGGAATTAGGGAAAAGATTAGCTCGCAAAAAGAGACTCAGTTCTCAAAATAAAGAAAAGTACTTTTTGAACTTGGTAGATAAGTTTAATTATGGAGCAAAAGAATATAGAACTGTTCTCAAGCCTATTCCGGAAAAGCTTGTTAAGCTATCGAAGGCTAAAGAGATTGAGTCCAAGAGAAAGAAGGCTCTTTACGAAGAAGAATAACTTAACCTGGGCTCAAATTAAAGTAGCTCTTGCATATAGAGCTATAACTAAACGTTCTGCTATTAGTTCCATAAGATGGACTAAAAGACACTGGGAAGAATATCAAGAAGCAGTATTGAAAAGGCTTGGTGGTATACCTATGGTAAGAAAAAGATCAAAAGATAAGTTTATTCTCAAAGAACTATTATCACAGGGATTTGTTCCAAGATCTGAGTTCCCTATGAAAATGAAATCTGGATGGTATGCTTACTTGGTAACTAACCAACCAGTATGTGGAGATTATTATATTTATCCCGAACATTTTGCTCATGATTGCAGGGCAATGAAAAAAGGCTACAGAGATATTCATACTGCTTTGAATTCTGGGATAGGACCAGAAGGATATGTAAGAATCTATTATACTGCATACAAAAATGGAATAGCGAAATGACCATAGTAACTAAGAGGGAGCCAGAAAATCCCTGGGATGGAGTAAAACTTATAGTGGGAGTCAAAAGGTATTACACTAAAAATGATAATGCGGTGGACGATACCTATTATCAGGAGGGTGAACCTTTTGAAGTAAAAAACCAGAATGAGTTCACTCAGAAAGTAGAAGCTATCAGGGATAAAAACGTATTCTTGAAAGCTATGGCAGTCCAAGAAAACAGAGAGATATATACTCAAAAGTTTATCACGAAACTATAATCATTCAAACATTTTCAAACACCTTTAATCAATTTAATTATGGCAAAGAAAAAAGCTGCAGCAAAAGAGGTAGAACGTAAGGTTCTTTCTAACGGGGTAATTCTCATCAAATACGATGACGGCTCCTATGCACTCCTGACTCCCATTTCGGCAGAAGATGCCGAGGAAATTTTCGGCGGGGAATCTGAGGATTCTGACGATGAAGATGAAGATGAGGAGGACGAAGAAGACTCTGACGATGACGACGAGGATTCCGAGGAAGATGATGATGAGGATGACGATGATTCGGATGACGATGATTCGGATGACGAAGATGAAGATGAAGACGACGATGAGGACGAAGAAGAGGATGACGAAGTAACCCCAGAAGACCTGGCTGGCATGGACTTCGAAGCTCTCGAAGACCTCTGCGACGACAAGGAACTCGAAACGGATCCCGACGAGTTCGACGAGGAAGATGTTGAGAAACTCCGCAAGGCAGTGGCCAAGGAACTGAACATCACATTGCCCAAGGCAAAGGCCGCTTCCAAGAAGGACACCAAGAAAAAGAAAAAGTAAGGGTCATTCTGACTATAACCAAATCCAAGGGAGCTTCAGGTAATAATCCAGAACTAACTCCATAGGTAAGGGTAATAAGCCTGGAGTTCCCTTATCAAAGAAACCATCTAATTCAATATAACATGGCAACTAAGAAAAAGGCAGCAGAAGCAAAGGCTGCAAAAGAGGAAACGAAAAAGGGCGGTAAGAAAGAACTTACTGCAGAAGAGAAGAAGGCCAAACGAGAGGCCATGAAAGAGCGACTCAAGAATAGGGCACCTGGTCAGCGACCGAACAGCAAACAGTGCGACATCATCGACCTGGGCGGTGGAAACGTTGCAAAAACTTTCGCTATGAACGTCCGGAAGTACGGAGTTCTCATCACCTCAGTCGTAACCGACAAGGACGGCAAAGTGATTGCCGTCTCGAATGCTACCATTCCGGGGGTATCCGTCAAGTCCAAGAAAGAGCACGGCACGCTGGTCCCCAAGGTACCAGGCATGGGCAAGAAAGGGAAAGCAGCCGAAGCCGAGGATGACGAGGAGGATGAAGACGAAGAGGAATAGGTCCTAAGCACATATTCCCACGTACATCAACACTTGAGTCATACAGGGGAGGCCATCCAAAGGTTTAAGGGTGGGCCTCCCCACTTTGTATAGGTATATGCAAGACGATGATAGCATTATATATCTGGCATTATGTAATCAGCTGCAATCATATCAGCTGTTGCTAGAGGAAGAAAAAGATATATCTGAAGAAAATAGAATGATGACAGAATATATTATCTCTAGAACAGAGGAATTGATTGATAAGTATGCCAAGAAAATAGGAAATGACACTACTATTCAAAGGCCTCAATGGGACAATTTAACTCCTCAGTCAAAGGGTTGATATATCGGATTAAAGAACTAACCAAAATGGTTCAAGATATAGATACAAGGTTATCTATGCCTGGACTGTCTATTGGTAAGAGGCAAGCTCTGATCAAAGATAAGACCCTGAAAATAGGTAAGGTAAAATCTTTAGCGAAGCGCATAGAAGATTTGGCCAATGGAAACATTTTAACCATAACTTTTGAAAACAAAGATTCTGGTGAAAGGTACAGAATTGTATACACGAATATCTCTCAGGAGGATGCAGTTGCCCATCTCAAATTGAGGGCAAATCTCCAAGGGATGGAAATAATCATCTCAGAGATAAAGGAAGTACAGACCAAAAACTCCCTGACCAAACTATAAACATGCAAAGGTAGTTCAAACTAGTTTTTATTTAATCAACTCAACACAATGGCAAAAGACATCAGCAAGAAAGACCTGGCCGCAAAGAAGGCACGCCGGGCTCAGAAGGAAATGCTGGCCTACATGGAAGAGAATGATCTCGACCCCAAGAAAGATTGGACAGGCCATAAGAAGCATGGAAAGAAAATCCAGGCTTGGATAGACATCATCAACCTTGGGAACAAAAAGGCCAGGGCAGCTACAGAGGAAAAGGCTGCTGAAAAGGCTAAGAAGAATCAGAAGCCTGAAGCCCATCCCAAGAAGGAGAAGGTCACCAGCACTCCCAATGCCTATGACTACCCGACGGTAGACGGCAAGGAAATGACTTCTGATCAGAAGAAGAAGTACCGCCAGAA
>ENA-OPNI01000788-OPNI01000788.1-human-gut-metagenome-genome-assembly--contig:-NODE-788-length-10358-cov-1.831700_pt1 | contig 10358 bp, 2 predicted proteins | sample MGYA00241538_ERZ501773 | MGnify/ENA primary metagenome ERZ501773 (study PRJEB25962, sample SAMEA2042556) | human gut metagenome | biome: human gut; feature: human-associated habitat; material: faeces...
CGGCGGGTCGCTGCCCTAACGGTTGGTCAGGAAGGCAGACGCATCCACAATGCCGTCGTTTTCTTTGAAGCTCTGCAGCGTCTGCCACATGCCGCGCAGCAGTTCCCCACGGTCAAGCATCGCGTCTCCCTGCGTCAGTGGGATGAAGTTGGTCAGCCACGATGCCGGGTTAATGGCCACCATGTTGGCAGCCACGCGGCTCTCCAGTCCCTTCACAAGGTTGTACATGTTTCTGCCCAGCGCCTGCTCCATGTTGCGGTCTGCGCGGCTCTTCTTGTTGGCCAGCAGGTTTGTGTACTCCTCCAGCTCCACCACGAAGTTCGACAGTGCAAACCGCCCGTCTTCGTAGATGCTGTCGATCTTGCTGCGCTTCTCTTCCTCTGTCAGCCGCGTGTCGGCGTACACCGTGTCCACCTGCTTGCGGATGCCCTCGTCGCCGGTGCGGTAGCGCGCCTGCGTCGCCAGTGCCCGCAGCTTCTGGATGTTGTCCGTCTGATAGATAACGTCCGCCACGCCCTCGATGTATCGGTCGAAGCCCTCCACCGCGTCATAGGCCGTGTCGAAGCCGAGGCGCTGCTGTGCGTTTCCGAACCACTGGATGCCCGGTCGGAAGGTGTGCGTCAGTCCGTTGATGGTGGTGGGCAGTGCCGTCACCTGTGTGTCAATGCCCAATGCCTTGCCGAACAGCCCCATGATGCCGTCGCCGTCACCCGGCTGGAAATGTGGGAAGTATCCGCTGCGGTAGTTCACCGGCTCGTACCCGTTGCGTACTCTGGCCTCGTTCATCTGCTGGAACAGCTCGTCGTAGATGCTGCGGAACTCCTCCACCGCGTGCTCGATCTTTGCCTTGTCCAGCTGCGGGTTCTGCGCCCACATATTTTGCACGATGCCGCGCCAGTCGCTCAGCGTCTTGCCGTCCCGCTCCGCCATGCGCCCTCTGCTGTTCTCCAGCATCCGGATGTTGTCCATCGCTTCGCCCAGCAGCTGCACGGCGTGCGCTTCAGAGATTTTTCCCTCCTTCTGCATGGCCTTCGTTTCTTTGGTGCTCAGGTTCAGCGCCCGTACCCGCTCGCGCATTTTGTTCTTCAGTCTCGTGGACTTTGCCTGCGCCTTGTGCACCGGTGTGAAATACTCTGCAATGATCTCCTGCGCCAGCTTTTTGTCCTTCACGATGTCAAGGATATTGCGCTCCATCGTCTCGCGTGAATAGAGAATACCAGCTTTCTTGTCCTTCCAGTCGTTTGCAGTCTCTAAGAACTTGTCCGCCTCTTCCCGCAGCTTCGCCCGCTGGCTCTGCTTGTACTCCGTCAGCAACTTCACCAGCCGCTCGTACTCCGTTGTGGCCTCATATACAGCAGTGATGCCCTTCACATTGTCTGTCTTCGGGTCAAGGTGCTCCAGCTCGATCTCGCCCTTCAGCAGCCGTCCCAGCTGCACATTGTCGTGGTCGGTCAGCAGGTTCTTCGCTTTTGCTTTCTCCGATTCCCACCGCGCCTTCTTCAGCCGCTTGTAGGCTTCTGTGACCTGTTCCGTCGTCATCGGTGTCTCCGCCGCCGCGTTTGCCTTTGCCGCACGCTCGTCAGCATAGCGTTTCACAGTGCGCAGGTCTCCAATGGTGTCTCCGATGGCAGTATCAAAGTCATTCTTCGCCCACCGTTTGAACTCTTCCGCATCCCGCCCATAGTATTCGCTCAGAGATTTCTCTGTTTTTTCGATGCTCTGCGCCACCTCAAACATGCGCACCAGCTGGTCAGCCGGATGCGTCAGATCATCCGGAAACAGCTCCGGTGCCATGTCCTGCAGCTCCTGATACGCCACATCCACCGGCAGCCCGCCCTCGTTGACGATGCGCAGCCGCCCGAAGGCGCTCTTTCGGAAGTCATTGAAGTCCGCAATGTCGTGCTTGTCTTCCTCCGATATGGTCACAGCCTGCGTGCGAAGGTGGTCTTTGATGCCCTTGTACTGCTGGTAGAACTCCTCATCCACCACAATGCCCTCGCTGTATGCCTGCTCAAACAGCTCCGCCGCCGTCTCTTCCGAAACGCGCCCGGTGGTCAGGTACTCCTCGCTGATCTGCTGCGCGATCTTCTGCAGGTATTCCCTCTGTGCAAAGCGCGGCACGCTCAGCGCGCGGCTTACGCGCCCAACAAGGGCGTTTTCAGCCCGCTTCAGGTAGTCCTGTGCCTTCTTCGGCAGCGATGTACGGATGCTGTTCTTCTTCTCTTCGTCCTCCGCCGTCGGCAGCGTCGCCTCCGCCGTTTCCTCCTCTGTGACGGAATATTGCAGCGTCCGTTCATCAGTTGGCATAGTGAAACGCTCCACCACCGCATCGCGGTTTTCATAGCTCAGCGGCAGCAGGTTATGCACCCGCACCTCCGCGTCAGACCATGTGCCACCGAAGTCCTGCCCGGTCAGCGTCAGCTCTCCGATCTCGCTCTTGGAATACTTGTTGGAGGAATCGAACAGCAGCACCGGGATTTGTTCCACGCCTGCATTTCGCATGGCCACTGCGCGGTGCCGTCCCTCATGTCCCTGTACCTCTCCGGTTTCGTGGTCGATGTTCAGCTGGATAGGCTGCCACCTCGTGGCTTCGCCCAGTTTCTCCGCGTCCAGCGTCTTGCTGTGCTGCTCCACGATCTGCCGTCCGCCCTCGCTGGTGGTCAGGTTCAGGAAGTCATCCGGTGTCATGTAGGCAATGTACGCCTTTGCATACTTCGGGCTGCTCTTTGCTGCATAGTCTCTCAGATAGGTGTCAATGGTGCTTTCCTTCAGTTTGACCGCTCCGTCATACTCTCCGCCTTCACTGATAGAAAACCGGATGTCCGGATTGTCTGTCGGGTTTTCGTTTGTGACGCTCTTGATCTGTTCCGGGGAGAAGGCGATGTATACCGCGTCCGGCGTTCCGTTGTCGTCCATCTCGATGTCAGTGGACTTTACGATGATACCGTCATGCCCGCCTTCCTGCGCCCAGCGCTTCAGGTCTCCGTGCCGGATGTCTGCCTGTCCGATTGCACTGCCCCAGCCTTCGTCCTCAATGACAAGCGGGTTTTTCAGGTTCAAATAAACCTGCATGATTTCCCCCTTGCCCTTGTAGCCGGTCGCCTCTCGTGCATACCCGGTTGCATCCTCAATGTATGGGCTAAAGTAAAATCCGAGATCGCTGCCTCTGTCTGCAAAGTTTTCCCCGATGTGTGCCTTATCGAAGACCGTAAACTTTGTTCCGGTTCCATGGTAGAGCGTCAGCAGCCGTCCCTCGCCATCCACCGCTTTGCTGTCCTTGAAGAACTCTTGCTGCGCTTCCGTCAGCTGCCTGCCGTCACTGTCCTCGCTGATGGAGAACTTCACCCCCTCCAGCCCGTTCACCAGCGCCTTCCGCTGTTCGTCGTTGCCGGTCTCGTACTGGATGATGTTCACACCGGTTGCAGCCTTCACCGCCGCGATCTCTTCCGCCGGCGCGCTGGTGGGCGCGATGATGGCCGCCGCCTCGCTGAAGGGGACTACTCTCTGCGCCTTCGCCTCGTAGTACCCCGTCGGGATATTGGCTGCGCGGTCAATGAGCGCAAGGATGCTCTTGGCGTGCCCGTCGGATATGGCATAACCTTCCTTGCGGAACGCCGCCTTCACCGCCGCCACGGTTTTCTTCCCCTTGGCCGCTTCTGCGATGATGCCGCTCAGGTTTTGCTCCTCCTCGAAGCTGTTGTCGTACTTGTGCATCGTGGTGAGCATCAGATCGTTCACCACACGGTCAAGATAGATGCCGAGGTCTCGCAGTGCCTTCTCGTGTTCCTCTTCGCTCACCGTGCGCAGTCTCGCCTCGTCCGCGTGCATCTCGTCCACGTTCCGGTATTCCCGTGTGGCCGTCGCCGCCAGCGTCTCCGGTGTCACACCGTACATGTTCGCGCCTTTGGCTGCCGCCATGTTCATGGCCTTCACGATGTTCTCCGCCGTGTAGTCCCAGTGTGTCTGTGCAAAACTGCGTCTGCCGCTGTCGGTCACTGCATCCTGGCCGTTGTAGATGCCCCGCTCGCCCAGCAGTCCCTCCAGCTGTGGCTGCACCCAGTCTTTCACGGTCCGCAGCGCATCGTTCCAGCTTCCGCCCGGTGCGATCATCTCCATCATCTTGGCCGCCGTGGCTTCCTTGTCGATCTCGCCCGCGCTTCCGCCGCTCTCATAGAACTCCTGCGTGCTCCGGATGAAGTCCTCCACCCGGTTAGGGAACACGTTGTTCTTCATGTAGTAGTCGATTCTCTTCTCCTTGGATTCCGGCCTGCGGTTCAGGAAATTGGCGTGCTCCTCTGCATAGACATCTCGAATGGCCTGCTCCGCCGGTTTCATCTCTTCCGCTGTCAGGCGCTCGCCGGTCATCAGCTTCACCGCCAGCCGCGCCACTTCCTGTTCGCCCACCGTGTCAAGGTATCTCCGGATGGTCGCGTTGCTGAAGAATCGGTCGAACTGCTTGTCACGGTACACCGGTTCAAGGCTCTTGCCCTCGCTCTGAAGGAATGCCGCCTGCACCTCCGGATGGTTCGCCAGCTTGTCGGCGATCTCTTCCGGCTCCCATCTGGTCTCATTCTCCAATCCGATCTTGCCCAGCGTGCCGCTGCCTTGGAAAACGCCGCCCGCAAACTGGCTGGACAGATTCTTGATGTTCTCATCGAACGCCCGCCGCGCCTCGTAGTTCACCTCGCGCTCTACCAGCGCATTGTCCTTTGTCGGTGTCCATGCGTCGCCGCCGTACACCTTGTTACGCGGGTCTGCCTCCGGGTCTATGGTGGCACGTGGGAACACTACGCTGGTATCTCCGTACTTCGTGTGCCCCTCCGCCGCGTCCACGATGGCCACGGAAGGGGATGGGATGCCGCCCCAGTTCAAGGCCGCGTCACGAATAACAGACCAGTCCTTGTTGTGTACGGCGATCAAGTCCTTCGTCCGCTCCACCGGCTCGTCGATGGAGAAGCGCTTCTTGACAGGCGGCAGCTTCTCTGCTACACTATCGTCAGAGACGGATGCAGTGCTTCTGGCAGCTCCCGGTGACGGGTTCGTGCTTATTGCTGCATCCGCCTCTTTTTCTGTAAAAGAGGTCGGCTGCAGGTTTAGCACATCATACAGTGCCATGCTTCCATTTTTCTTCGTGCCTACCACCACGTCCGCCGTGTAGTCGTTTCCGCCCACTCGCAGCAACACATTACCTCTGGCGAAGTCCGTGATTCTGTCCTTGCGCGGATGGTTTAGCCCTTCGTTCACCCAGCCCGTCGTTGCGCGCAGGATTTCGTCGGCATTGTCCGTGGCGCGTAGCTTGTCCGCGTGCAGCTGCGGGTCGTTGTTATAGAGCCACTGCATGTACCTGGAGAAAGTCATCTCCTGTCTGCTTCTGCCGTCAATCTGAATTTCGTTGTTCCCCACGGTGATGCCGTTGGGGAACTTTTTCTTCAGGTTCTCCTTGACGGTCTTCACCCAGTCTGCCTCCGGCACGCCCGCAAGGATGTCCTGTTCCACCTCCACGAACGGCTTGTTGTCCGAGGTCTTTCCGATGGCGTAGCCATCCCCACTGTCAGCAAATACCGTGTCCTCGCTGCCATAGTCAGGCGATGTCTCCCGGCGCTCCTGCGCCGTCAGCTCCCGTCGCTTCGCAGTGTCCCGCGCCTCGATCTCTCCCGCCGTGTCGCGGTACAGGTCGGTCGGCATCCGGCCTCCGTTCCTCGCGTTGCGGTCGATGCTGTCCCGCAGGCTGTACCAGTCCCATACGCGGTCGCCGTACTGTTCCTCCAGCTGGTCTCTGCGCTCGTCGTAGCGCACCCACCCCGGCGGGTCTGGCTCGATCTGCTCCCATGTGTTCAGGTCAACCTTCCCGCGCGGCACCTTCGGTGCCATGGCATCCAGCTCTTCCATAGCCGCAACGAACTGCGGGTCGCTCTCCCGTATCCGCTCATACTGTTCCTGCAGTCGTGCGCCCTCGCGCCGTTCCTCCGCCGTCCTGCTGTCAAATCCGTTTTCCATTCTCCGGTTCCAGTAGGCGGGGTTTGCCCCGCTGGCAAATCCTTCCCGGTTCTGGATGGCGTGCTGCGCCTCATGGATGAGGGAGTTCAGCAGCGCCGCCGGTCTGTTCTTCAGGTCGCGGCTCAGCTCGATGCTGTCAAACTTCCGGCTGTATCCGCCGTTCTGTCCGTCCTCCAGCGTGTGGAATGTCACGCTCAAATCCTCCATATCCGGATAGGCTTCAAACAGCTCCGGCGCATCCACCAGCTCTCCCAGCGTGGTGTAGTTGGGAATATCCGCCGCGTCGGTGCGCAGCTGCATCCTGCTGTCGTTGATCTCGAAGCGCCACTTGCCGTCCATGCCTTCGTGCCAGCCCGTCGCCTTGCGGATGCTCTCCATGTCGGCTCCGGCCTGCTGCATCTCCTGCGCTTCCCGCAGGCTTTCAAGGTTCGCGCCGTTGGCGTTCGCCCCGGCATAGCTGTGCTGCAATCCGCCCAGCCCCTGCTGCATGTCGATCTCCGGGTCATACATGTCGTTGAACGCCGCTTCTGCATCCTCTTCAGAGATTTCCCCGTTTGCCATCTGCCGCTGCAGCGTGTCCATGTTCTGCGCCTGCGCAGCGGCTCGCTGCTGCATGTCTGCGGTGAAGCTGCTCTGCGTCTCCTGCAGGGCGCTCTGGTAATAATTCTTCGCCTTCGTCAGGAACGCCCGCTCCTGCGCGTCGCTGTTGCCCAGCTTTGCCAGCAGCTCGTTGATAAACTGCAGGATGCGCCGTCCCAGCGTCCGGTTCTGCTGCACCATGGCGCGGATGCTCTGCTCGTCGGTCAGCAGGTACTTTTCCACATACTCCGCCACGATCTCCGAATCAATGGCCGCGTTATCCGTCAGGTTCTCGCCGTGCCGCGCATACAGTTCCGCCTTCTGCTGCCGCATAGCCTGCAGGTCTCCGCCGGTCTGCCGGATGCGGTTCAATACCAGCTTCTGCAAATCGCTGTAGCTTCCGCTTGTCTCGATGCTGTGTGTCAGTTCGTGGCTGATGATCTGTGCCACCGGGTTCTGGCTGCGTGCGTTGACATAGATTTTTCCGTCTGCCGGGTTGTAGTAGCCGTTGTGCATTCCTCCGGTGCTATCCGCGCCTTCGTCGAAGAACACCACCTCGCGCCCCACGATGTTGGCGATGCGCTGTACATTGGCGATGGTGTCCTCGTCCACGCCCGCAAGAATGCCCGTGCGTTCCGTTTCCGTCTCGGCTCTCGCAGCTCTCTGCCGCGTTTCCGCCTGTTCCGCCGTCGGCAAAACACCCGGCCGATCTGCCTCCATGGTCTCTCTCAGCGGCGCAGTTTGGCGTTCCTGCTCCGTTGTGCGCTGCTGCGTCTGCGTTTCCGCCTGCTCAGCTGTCGGCAGTACCGTTACGCCGGTCTCTTCCGCCATCGGCAGCACCACGCCTTTCGTCTGTTCCTGAGCGGTTCCGGTTTGTCCTGCAGTCGGTTCCGTCTCTTCCAGCATTCTGGTGGTCTCCGCAAACAGTCTGCCGATCTCCGTATCCGTCAGCTTCTTGTCCTTGTTCAGTTTGTTCTTCAGCTCTTGTCCCAGCTTGTATGCCTCGCTGTTTTCATCAAGGGTCTCCGCCGTCTCGATGATGCTGTTCACCATCTCGTCGCCCATCTTGCGCAGCGTGCTGCCGGTCTGCTGATATCCGGCGTTTCGCTGCACCGTTCCGATGCCCACACCCGCCGGTGCCGCCGGACAGTGCGCCGCCGAGGAAGTCCAGCCCCATCTCCGCCGCCTGCTGCGCCACTGCAAGGCCGAAGGCTTCGCCCTCCGTCTTGCCCTCCGCCATATATGCGTCTATGGTCTGCTGCCACTCGCTCTTGTCCTTGGCGATGAGGATGTCGGCAAACAGGTTGATGAAGTCGCTGCCCACTTCCTCCGCGCCTTCTGTGAACGCATTCTTCAGGATATATTTGATGGCTCCGTCTTCCCACTTGCCTTTCAGCAGCGCCTCGATGCTGAACTTCTCTGTAAACACTTCCGCCGCACCCGCGATGGTTCCCAGCGTGAACGCCTGTGTGTCTGTCAGTCCTCTATCCTTCGCTGCAATGGTGGCATCCGCCGCCGCACCGGTGCCCATAATGGCAAGAGACATTCCCTCGCTCAGTGCGCCGCCTCCGCCGAATCCGCCCGTGATCGCAGTATTCAGCAGGAAGTCGCCCATACTCATGCCGGTCTGGTACAGGAAGCTGCCCGCCTGTCCCCAGTTCCCGCTCTGTTCAATGGTCTCCGCCACCTGATTGCGAATGGCATTGTTGGCGTAGGAAAAGCGGTTGTACGCCGCATTCTGGTCGATGCTTCCGGTACCGAGATAGTCCGCCGCCTGTGCGAGATAACTCAGTCCCTTCATCGGGGAAGTCAGCACGCTGAACACACTGCTGCCCACTGGCGATTCCTTGGCATAGTCTCTCCAGTACGCCTCTTCTTCCTGCCGCTGGCGATAGTTCAGATCGCCCGTCAGGTAGTCATAGTAGGCGTGTGCCGCGTCCTTGCCCTGCGAGGCGTACAGATAGTTGAAGATGGCCACTTCTTCGTCGGTCATCTGCTGCGATTCCGATCTGTTTTCCGTCGCCATGCCGAACAGAGCGCCCAGCGGGTTGCTGTCCCCGCCATAGTTCGCCCCGGCTTGATTTGTGATGTACGCGCCCGCCTCGCTGTTGCCGTTGATGTACTCATACAGCGGGTCATCCCAGCCGCTGGCATCGTCACTGTAGTTATCAAACAGAACGTCGAGGTTTGAGCGCTTCTTTCCGTTTGCCGTGCTCTTGTATTGGCTGCCGTAGTAGAAGTCCTGTGCCCTGTGCAGCTGCTTGCCGTAGGCGTTCGCATCTTCCGGCGTGTCGAACTTTCCGAGGTATTCGCCCGTTTCCTCGTAGTGCTGCAGAATCTCTTCGTCATCGTGGCTGTGGTACGGCTTGCCGTCCTTCATCCAGACGGTAGGCAGAAGCACCTCTTTGCCGTCAATGCTGTAGCTTGTGCTGTCCACGGTGGAGATGCTTCCGTCCGGGTTCTTGTATTGCGGGCGGTTGTGCAGGTCGATGTTGCCCTTGCCATACTGCCCCAGCGCCTTCTCATCCGCCGACAAGTCGGCGTATCGATAATAGCCCGCCCAGCTCAGCTCTTCCTGCAGCAGTGTCTTTGCACTCTCCGCCTCCGCGATCTTGCCGTCCATGGCCTTGGCCTGCGCCTGCAGCGCCTGTGCCTGCTGGCTCCACTGCATCAATTCATTTGTCCCGCCGCGCCGGGAAGATACCTTGTTCATCAGCTGCTGCGCCTGCTTCTGCAGCGCCTTTTGCTGCTCTTGCAGTTGCTTCACATTGCTCTGCGCCGCCGTCAGGTCGGCGTTGATGGCGTTCTCGTCCGTTCGGATGGTCTTCTTCCAGTTGTCGAACAGGTTCTGCTGCTCTGTGCGGTAGGCTTCATAATCCTCCGCCGCCTGCTTGTACCGGTTCCACGCAGGCTCATAGGCGGCATAAGCGGCATCTACCGCCTTTGTCGCGTCTTCATACTGTTTCAGCGTGCTGGCATATTCCTGCTGCATCTGCTGCACAATCCCGGACGCAATAGCGCTGCTGCCCGCGTACTGCTGCAGCTCCGGCAGCTTTCCGCTCAGCTCGTTCAGCTTCGTATAGAGATTGCCCGCCGTCTCATTGGCGCTCTGCAGCTCCTCCGCCTTCTTTTTGGCGTTCGCCTCATAGGTGGTCACGGTGTTGTATTTCCGCTCCATATCCGCGCCCAGCTTCGGCTGCGAATAGTATTTCCCATCCGCCGTCGCGCCCACAAGGTAGTTCTGATAGCTGCCGTACTTCTGCTGCATGGCAGTGGAGCGGTTATACTCGCTCTCTGTCAGCTTATCAGATGCAGCTGCGCGTGCGGCATAGTTCTGCCGCACGCTGCTGTCATACTCGTCTCTGGTTTTCCCGCTCCGGTCGAAGCCTGTGTTGCCGCTGGCAGGGTTCTTCTGCGTGTCTGCCTTGCCCAGCTTCTGATTGCTCCACGTGGAAAAGGTCTGCGCCTTTTGCAGCGTGCCGGTCGTCTCGCTGCGCCGGTCGCCCGCCTTATCTTGTTGTTGCTCCACTCAGAAAAGGATGCCATACCGTGTCCTCCTTACTTGCTGGCGGCGTATTCGCAGTAGTCTTTGATATAGTCCGCGTAGCTGTTGTAGTTCTTTACCTCAGTGCCTCCGGTGCCGTACTGCTGTAGTGATGTCTTCCTGCGGCTCCACTCGCTCTTGGTCATCAGACCAGAGCGCACGCTGCCATCCACACCCGCCGCCTTCATGTAGGCAATGGCGCTGTCGTAGTCGGTCACGCCGGAGACATTCCCCCCCC
>ENA-OPNI01000789-OPNI01000789.1-human-gut-metagenome-genome-assembly--contig:-NODE-789-length-10355-cov-2.265922_pt1 | contig 10355 bp, 10 predicted proteins | sample MGYA00241538_ERZ501773 | MGnify/ENA primary metagenome ERZ501773 (study PRJEB25962, sample SAMEA2042556) | human gut metagenome | biome: human gut; feature: human-associated habitat; material: faeces...
GGGCTCTCCGCCTTTCCCCGCCCACTGCCTGTCTTTAATCGATCCACCAAATTGTTGCCCATTTGGTGCTTTTCCGCATTTCTTAAAAAATTCTTCTTCGGGCATATTGCGGGTCCGGTCGTCGATGATGCGCTCGCTGAACATGATATGCACATGGGGATTTTTCTCTTCGGATAACCGGGACCGGGGTTCGTGAATGGCGTAGGTATACGCCTTGTCCGGAAGGTAGTCTTTGATGAAGTCGTCGACGATTCTCTTCTGCTCTTCCCGGCTCAGCTCATTGGGGAGGGCAAATTCGATTTCCCGGTAGGAGCGCCGGTCATGAAGGCCCGTGCGTTCCCAGAAATCCCGCGGGGACGAGGCCCAGGAGGGGAGGTGGCCCGATTCGCTGTAGAGTTTGTCGTTGCGGCGGTATTTGCCCGTGCGCTCGATGTATTTGAAGTGCGCCGCGGCTTTGCCGCCGTTTCCCACGGACATTCTGACGTGGTACGTGGCCATGAATTTTCCCTCCTTTCTTCCGATTTCTTTATGGTTTGCGCCGAAGGCGGCAGGGAAGAATTCCCTGCACCTGTTCCACGGGCTCTGCCCGTGACCCGTCCCGGCGGAGCTGGGCCCGCATACATATCTCAAAAAGATATGTGAATGTGGGCGCTCCATCATTTTTTAATTTGGCGGACTCTGCGAGCCCGCCGTTTTCGTGTTGCGGCCTTGCCGCGTTTTGGCCGGATCTTCTTCTGTGGAATTTCCGTTTTCTTCTTTTTCTGGAGTTTCGTATTCTTACTTTCAATTATAAACTTCCGTTCCTATCTAATTTATTTCCGAACAAGTTCGTTTATATAAATTCTCTCGCAGTGCGATTTTATGTTGAAAAAAAAGAGACTTTTGCCAAGCCTCTTTTTTCAAAAACTCAAAGTCCGCCATTGGCCCAACGTACCGGTGCCGGCTGTCCTTTTTCTTTATATTCCAACGTTTTCATGATGCGTTCTGCCCGAAGATGCAGCATTTGCTCTGCCAGCCGGAGCCGCGTTGTGGAGATCCCTATGACCGGCGCTTCCAGATGAATGTGCCGTACCCTTTCCAGCATTTCCATATGCCTCGGTTCGGCAAATTGCCACACGGCCGCATCGTGCAAAAGGAACTTTCCGCGCTGGCCGTAAAGGCTGTCGATGAAACTTTCCACATTCATGAAATTCACATTTTCCGTGTCGTATAAAATCGACCGTCCGTTATCAAACAGCGGTGCTGGGTGCAAAAATTCTCCGGTGTCATTGTCCACCAGGTATCCAAAGTTTCCCAAGTGACGGTCCCGATTTCCGATTACTGCATCATAAACCATCATGTCTGCATAACATCGACTTCCCCAGAAAGACGCCATTTCGTTTTGTGCTTGCCGTGAACGGATTGGAAGCTGCTGGAATACCAAATCTGGTCTTCTGAGTGATGAATATTTCCTTTGAAAGAAAATTCCCGCATTGCAGAATCCCGTTTTTTCTGAAGTAAACAGTTCGCACACACAGGCCGGAGCCATTATGCCGTCCGGCCTTTTTATCTGTTTCAGCGTATACCCCACATGAGGAATGCCCATGACGGCCGCCACCTGCGAGGCCAGATACTCGTTGACGGCCTGAGATTGTCCGTCTTCGCATTCATGTCGATCCATTTTTATCAGCAGGATTTTTCCATTTTCTCGAATCCAGCATTTGGGCAACACCCCGCCGGTCGTCAGTTCCGGTGTGAAAATTTTTCCTTCCACTGTACAGCGATGACCGAGGAGCGCCGCGCCGGCCAGCTCCTTTGCAAAGGGATGACCGTATAACTGGCAGTCTTCCCATTTTTCATCAAGCTCATATTCAGTAATCCAGAAAGAATCGTTGAGTGACATTCCACGGGCGGCATCCACATACTGCAAGGGATTTTTCGTTTTGCCAACAGCAGAAAAGACATGCCATATGTTCCAGCGATTCTTTGGTGCTCTCCTGCTTTTGATCCACTGCATCACCATTTCCCCGCTTGCTTCCGGAGACAGGTCCTTCGGAAACAGAGCGGCATTCTCCGAGAACCTTTCCCCGATTTCTACAGTCCCGTTTCTTCCGCTGTCCCCATTTTTACTTCCATCACCGGGATGGAAATCAAATTGGAGAAGCGGCGTGTTTTTATTTTTCAGAAGATACCTCTTCCAGCTGATCTTCTTCATCATTTTTTTCTCCGCTGAGTTTGGACCGACATTTCATGAGCCGCCCGGCCACAATCCCAATATTCTGAACCTCATAAACTAATTTTATCAAAGGCGCTTCTTCTGTCATCAGATAATTGTCGTATTATGTAATAAGACGATATAAAAACCGAGGCTTTCGTCGGAAAGGGGCAAAAAAATGGAGACAGCAAAAATCTTTGAAAACGGCAGAAGTCAGGCGGTCCGGCTCCCGGAAAAATTCCGCTTCTCAGGAGATGAAGTTTTCATTCACAGACTGGGAAATGCGGTTGTGCTTGTCCCGAAAGAAGAAGCATGGAATACGTTTCTGGATGGACTCAACGGGTTCACGGACGATCTTTTTGCCAATGGACGTGATCCGGAATACCCGGCAAAGAGGGAGTCCTTATGAAGAAATACATACCGGCCACCACGAAGACAGTACATCCGGATTCAGAATCTCTGCCATCACGTACATCCTAAAAATATACCCGATAAAGTCCACTGCTTTCCCTCATGCCCTCCTCTTCACAGCAGACGGACCGTATTACCCATTTTTCAAGTCATCGTTCCTTTGAAGAATCTATTTCTGCGGCGGTAGTCATGGCGGCCGCATCTTTCTGCTTCTGCTTTTCCATCAGTTTCTTTACACGAGCAATACGCCGTTTCGACCGCGGATGATCTGAAAAGAACGACATGAACCAAGAGACATCTCCCCCTTTGTCCATTATCCATTGCATCGCATCAATAAATTCTTCACCCATCCCGAGTTTCACCGTATATGTATCTGCCGCATTTTCAATCCGGCGGGTGCAAAACAAATTGAAAAAAGCATACGGGATGCGCTGAATCAGGCAGGCAATCGTAAGGCAGATATTCAAGATGGAAATAAAGATGGCTGCCACAAAATTCAAAAATGGAATATACTTCAACACCAAAAACAAGGCATTGAGGATTCGGACCATGAAAATAGAGAGCTGCCCCAAATAGCTGATGCCTTGGATGAACAAGAGAGTCCGGGTATCACCGTGCGCGTGATGCCCCATTTCGTGAGCCAGCACCCCTGCCAGCCTCGGCGTATCCATTTCCGCCAAAGCACCGGTCGTCACCGTGATGTCCCGCACCCCGGACGCGAAAGCATTCAAGTCCAAATCATTCTGCACGTAATAATTGAATTTCCCGGTCCAATCCATTCCGCTTCTTCGGGAAATGTAATCCATGGCCGCCCGGATCTGGTCCAGCTGTTCCGGTGACGGGATTCTGCATCCGAGTGCTATCCGCTGGATAAAACGAGTCGGAGGGAAATAGCCCCCAACGAAGCCAAACAGGCCCGCTATAGTCGCAATGACGACGTAGAATGCAATAATCGCCGTCAGCATATTCTGCGGAACCGGAAGTGCCATGAACCCCTTGATTCCCAAATTCCATAATTCGTCCAAAAACGGGATCGGATGAAATCCGTGAATCAGAGACAGCAAAATCAGCCCTGGCAGGACCACAAGAAAATTCGCCGCATAAGCCAGCAGGATAGAAATCAAATTCCAGACGAAGTACATGCCATCCGCCTCTTTCCCCGCGTGTCGCCAATTCTTTTTTGCGCAACCCTATTGTCTTACCCGAATTATACGATTTTATGGGACTTTTCAAAACAGACAATAGGGTACACCCTATTGTCTTTTTTGAAGAAAATATAATGGAATCAGCGTTGATGCCCCGCCGTCACAGGAACGCGCTGCGATATGCATTTCGTCCGGCGATCTGTCTCCAACCTGGCAAAATATCGCTCCTGTACCTGCTTTTCGATGTACTGCCGCAGTGTGTGATTGATCTCCTTCCAGCCCGCCAGCCGCCGCATGGCATCGCAGAAGGTGGTCGCGTCCTCATAGGGAAAGCCCTTCAAAGGCAGTTTGGACAGATACCGCTCCAACAGTTGACCGGGGAGAAAGGGCGTCCCGTTATGTTTCCGTACCACGGTCGGAGAGGCGGAGTGGTTCTCCCGGGCGGTCCCGGCCAAAATGTCCTGGATGCAGGCATCCGCCTCTGCAAGCACCTCCGGAGAGGTGTCCGGCTTGTGGATCAGGTAGTAGCGGTCATGTACGCCGTCACGCTTTGGTAAACTCATATTGGTTCTCCTCTCAGGTCTGCTGGTGCTGCATGGATACGATCTGGCATTCCGGGCAGAATTCGATGTAAAACGTGCCCTCCGCGCAGTCAAACACCGTATCCCACTGGATCTGAGCCAGGTATTTCATGGGCTTTCCACAGTGGGGGCAGGCGGTGTACTCCGCGTCCTGCACCCAGTTGCCAAAGCCGCCAATGGTGTTCACGTCCTCGCTGGCGCACCCGTAAAACAGGGGCACAGGCGCCCTGCCCAGCACCAAGGGATTTTCAGTGAGGGCCTTGTAGTCCTCGGGACTGACATAGCAATCCGTCTTCTCCGCCCCGTCAAAAAGCTCCGAGGGGAAAACCTCCACGCCGCCGTCCAGGGTGAAACGGTTGAAGGCAGGGCCTTTCAGGAATCCCACACAACTGGGGCAACAGGCGGCGGTCAGGATGCCGTCCAGCCCCAGAAACCGGAGCCGCTCATCCCGGCCATCCAGCACCAGCATATCCACCATACGTCCACCGCAGTGGGGGCAGGTGTCCTCCCGGGGGCGGCCAATGCAGACGGGAGATTTCTCGCCAGTGGTTCCCTTGACCATAGGATAGCAGGTGTCGAAGTTGAGTTGGATTTTCTGGCCCTCCTTGTCGAAGGTCCAGCCTCCGATCTGCGCATAGCTGGATGGGGCCACATAGAGGCCCTTGCGCCAGGGCTGGGGGTTCCGCTCCAGCTCCAGCAGAGTCTCCTTTGCCTTGTCATCCCCCTGCATAGCAAGGCAACTCATCAGGTCAGCGGCATTCCGGGAATACTCCGCTTTTAGCAGGGCATCAACTAAAGCGTCCCGCACATCCTCCGGTGCATGATAGTAAAGTTCACAGGGCCAGAACACCTCCGCGGCCAGTGCCGCCCGCTGAATCTCCGGGGTGATGGCGTCCCGGTAGCACAGCAACTGCCAGAAGTCGGTGAGCTCCGGGTCCTCCATTTCCGCCAGCCGCTGGATGTTCTGGATCAGGTTTCTTTGCTTTTCAGCAATTTGTTCCGGCGTCCAGGCCAAGGCAGCATTCCGCTCCTGCTCGCACTTGCATTTCCAGCACAATCCCTCATAGTTCAAGGCGGCCCCACAGTTGGGGCAAGTGTATTTCAGATTCATTTCCTTTGACTCCTTCCCAGAGATAGAAAAACGCCCCGCGCCACCCTGTCACATAGACGGAGTGGGGCGCAGGACGCGAAAGGACGCAAGAAACTACCACATCCTTTTACGGATGTAGATTCTTCTGCAATCATTGTTTTTTCTCTCCATTTCAGCTGAGTAGCGATGGACCACCCATATCGGTTGTGCATCGTAGGCCTCTTTCTATGCAAAGCATCTGATTGGCTTTGCAATAAAAACTTATTGTATCATCAGTTTATATCATCAGTTGAATTGCCGATAGAATGATAACTATTATATTTTTGTTGAAACAGTTATAGAATTTTCCCTTTTCCCTTTCACAATTAGTTAGAAATCATATCATCTATTTATTATTATACATGATTTATGATGCATCTTCATCACAAATCAATCTTCAGCACTTAACAAAGAAGTCTTTGATTCTCGCTTAAAACAGGTTATTCACATAGCTTAAGTCCCCTACTACTGTTCATTACTGATATTACTGTATTTATTGTGGAAGAATTTTCAATGCCGGAAATCCCATAATTTATCGGAAGTTTCACGTTTTCCACCTCCTGAAAATGTGGCTAAACATACGCAAAATTTTGACCAAACATACGCAGATTTGTGGCTAAACATACGCAAAATGATGGCTAAATATACGCGAGTAACTTTCTTCATAGGACCCAAAATGTGAATAACTGCAAAACAAAAAGACGATGAAATACCATCGTCTTTTCTGATTATGCAATTCATAAAAATAATGTATTGGAATCTGCATCATGCCTTGCAGGAATAACTCTCATAATTCTTTTTGCATCTGCTGTCGGTTTGAACCATACCCCGTTTTTATCAGCTTCAAACTGAATAACAGGATACAACTGCAAAACCTTCTCCAGTTGCTTCACAAAATGCCTGCTAATATCGGCAGTCCGTTTCGCAGATGTCCCAAATTGCTCCCGCAACAGTTTCCAAGGTATAAAAAATGGCTTCTTCGCTGATTTATACAGCCGATAACAGAGCCAGGTATATATATCGATGGCCTGAGCGGAATTTTTTATCTGGTGAATGATCCGCATATCAATAGGAACCGGTCCATACGCCCGAAGATTCTCCATAAATTCTGCGGATAATGTGACATAAATGCCTGCTTTGTCCTTTTCAACGATGGCTATCGGATCAAATAATCTGATTTTAGCAGCAACAGGGATTTGCTCAAGGGTAAGCATCGCATTCGTTGATCTCTGTATGCTGTAAAAACAGATATTACAGGCCAATACGCGAAGCAGCTGTTCCTTTACCCGCGTCAGTCCCCCGGATGGTCCGCCAGTCCGGGGGCGCCCTATTTTAGCCATAAACTCTGCAAAGGAATGCCCCAGAAAAACATGCCGATTATTATGGATTTTAGCTATTGTAACAAGATAGATGAGAATAAGCCGAGCACTGGCTCCATAGGGAAGCCCAATCGCTGAGGGCGCGATGATAGTCAATCCCATTTGCCCGTTTCGTCGGCTGAATTCACTCCCTGCAACTTGTCTGTACGGCAATGAGGTATGCACCATAAATTGTGCTGCATATCCTATATCGTCCCAAGTCGGCCGTATTTGCCTGATATCTAAAGCTGTAAGCCAATTCAGTTTTCCCAAGCTTTTCCCCATCGGGGGACAGGCAGGAAATTCCTCATGATTCATAATTTTGACCCTTTTATGGTAGAATACGAGGTGGCAGAAGTCCCGTCGGATTTTTCTGCTCCGCCGTTGTTATGTTCCAGCATAACAGCGGCATTTTCTTTTGTATCCTCCATTTCTCCTTTCTTGAAAATTTGATCCAGTGCCAGCACAGCTTGACCCTGCATATCTGGTAGAAGTGCAGAATAGACATTGGCGGTCACACTGGTAGAGCTGTGACCAAGCCTCTCAGAAACGACTTTGATATTGACTCCTGCCCTCAAAAGAAGCGTTGCATGCGTTTTACGAAGAGAATGAAATGTCACATTTTCCCGCAAATCCGCCCACCTTACCAGTTTTTTCCAATACCTTTGATAGAAATTGCTGGAATTGATTGGTTTCCCCCAGCTGTTGGAAAAAAGCAGATTGAGATTCCTATCATACAAATTAGCCAGTTGCGCCGCATAAGCAGACTGCTCCTCTTTCCATTGGCGAAGCATTTGCATCATAGAATCCGGAATATCGATTTTACGAAAGCTGCTTCGTGTTTTCACATCCTCTATGAGCCATCTGCCTCCGGCTTGCGACAGGCTTTGGGCGATGCTGATGGTCCTTTGCGCAAAATTGACTTGTTTCCAGGACATTCCAAGCAGTTCCCCCAGCCGGCATCCGCTGTTTAAGGCAAGATAAATCATGACACGTACCGCGTGGCGATTGTATCTGCCTGAAACTGTTTCTGGTGCGCCGCTTTCTTCAATGCGAGCATCCCAGTGATCCAACACATCAAAGAGTTTTTGTACTTCTGATTCAGATAGTGCAACAACATCCGTTTTCCTTTGATGTATTGGCTTCGTCATACCCGCCACATCTTTTGCTATCAATCCCTGATCCACCGCGGCCCGAACCATGACTTTCAAACGGCGCCGAATATCATTGATGGTCCCAGCAGATAATGTAGTAGTAAAAGAATTGAGCATTCCTTGACAGTCAGCTACAGTCAGCCTGGAAATACGAATATTTCCAATTGCAGGAATAATGTATCTCTCCATACACTTTTGATAATCATAAAAGGTACGCGGCCTGATCGTGGGCTTTTTCAATATCAGCCATTTCTGAATCCAGCTTTTTACTGTAAGGTTTGTTTGAACATCAAGCCCGGCCTCTCTTTCTTTATGCCATTGCTTTACTTTCCGCCTGAGGTCCGATTTTGTTTTAGAATAAATATCCTTTGCTTTTCTCTTTCCTTCAGCGGAGATGAAGCTCTCCCTATATCGATACAGCTGCTTGCTTTCATCATATGAATAACTGCCTTCATGATTTCCACGTCTTTTTTGAAATGGTGTTTTTTCCTTAGGAAGCATTCATACCCTCCCTGCCGTTTGCCAACTGTTCCTGCACCCACCAATCGGGAATGAATATTTTCCTCGTACCAAATCTGTTGGAAGGAATTTTCTTTTCATTCACCAATTTCTGTAATGTAGCAGCGGCAATTGAATTACTGAAAACAATTTCTCTAACTTCCTTCAATGTCCACCAATATTTGTTTTCCATCAGATATCCCTCCTTTTTTAGAAAAGCAAAAATGATATAATAAATACAAACAAAGTTTATAATTCATATCACCTCCATGTTCCGTATTTTCAAAAAGTACATATGTACTTTTCTTGTTCGTATTATATTTCTCTATCCAAAATTTGTCAAATAAAACAGGTGTACCATGAAGAAACTTGAAGATCGCCCCGAATACTCACGGCTCATTGTTGAACTCAGAAAAAAAGCACATATGACGCAAGAACAATTGGCCGAAGAATCCGGCGTCCCTGTAACCGTTATAAAAAAGATTGAATTGGGAATATACACGCCACCATATGCTGCGCTTGTGAAAATCACACATATACTCGGCGGTAATCCTTATGAAATTATGGGGTCCAATTTTCGAAATGACGGGACCACCGGCTATTCGGAATATGTTGATAAGGATTTTAAAAAAGTAAAAAAACTTTTTCCTGCTGAGTATGAAGTCACAGCAGGAATCTCAGGAGCCAGTACAGCCGATGATTTGATGATTGTTTATGAAGACAATAATCAATTGGTTTCCTCTGACTATTCCAAATCTCAATTAGTGATTGACATTATTAAAATTCAGGACGAGCTAAAGAAAAAATATGACCAGGAATTGCTGGATCGTGTACGGGCTTTGTTCGAAAAAATATGTCCGCCATCTGGAAACTCCAGCCAATCATCACAATAAATACAGCTCCCATTTCATGTTTTGAAAAAATTTTCTACAAAGCATAGAAGCCAAAATAAAAAAAGTATGGGACTAAGTATGGGACCTCTTGTCAGTTAATAGTTATTTTCAATTAAATTTAAGCAACAAAAATCCCGTGAAGCTCGATATTATCGAGTTTCACGGGTTCTTTTGCACTGGAGCCGGCAATAGGATTTGAACCTACGACCTACGCATTACGAATGCGCCGCTCTACCAGCTGAGCTATACCGGCATCAACGTATGTAATTTTACCGGATATATTTTATCCTGTCAAGGTGGAATCAGGATTTCTTTTTCTTGCTCACCATGAAGCCCGTGGCCTGCTGGTTTGCCATGATGACCACGTCGCTGATCTGCACGCGCTTCGGCTGGGACAGGACGAAGTCGATCACATTGGCGATGTCCTCTGCCTGGAGCGCGTCCACGCCTTCATAAACGGCGTCAGCACGGGCCTTGTCGCCGTGGAAGCGCACTTCGCTGAAGGCGGTCTGCACGATGCCCGGCTGGATGGTGGTGACTTTGATATCGCTGTCGATGACGTCGATGCGGATGCCGTCGCTGAAGGTCTTGACGGCCGCCTTGGTGGCGCAGTATACGGCGGCTCCTGCATAGGCGTAGAGGCCGGCGGTGGAGCCGAGATTGACGATATGGCCGCTGTTCCGTTCGAGCATGGCCGGCAGGAAAGCCCGGGTGACGAGGAAGAGGCCCCGGATATTGGTATCGATCATCTGCTCGATGTCGTCCGGCGCGGTCTCGCCGTAGGGCTCGAGGCCGCGGGCGAGGCCTGCGTCATTGACGAGCACGTCCGGCACGCCGCAGATCTCCATGACTTTGTCCGCGGTGGCGCAGATGGCGTCTCTGTCGCGCACGTCGAGGGGCCATACGGTGACCTCTGCATTGTACTTCATGCGGAAATCCTCCGCCGTGTCTTCCAGTTTTTCTCCGTTCCGCGCCGCGAGGGCCAGACGGTA
>ENA-OPNI01000792-OPNI01000792.1-human-gut-metagenome-genome-assembly--contig:-NODE-792-length-10329-cov-2.065213_pt1 | contig 10329 bp, 9 predicted proteins | sample MGYA00241538_ERZ501773 | MGnify/ENA primary metagenome ERZ501773 (study PRJEB25962, sample SAMEA2042556) | human gut metagenome | biome: human gut; feature: human-associated habitat; material: faeces...
GGGTGGGCCGTGTGTCGGCCGATTCTGCCGAGGCCGTATTGCTGGTCGGCCGTCACGGACAGAAGCCGCTGGTACACTATGATTACCTTTATCTGGAGTGAGGTTGAATCGTCCTCATTCCATGGAAACGGTCTTGTGCTCGGCGATGGACTGGATGGATAACGGAGTGACCGAAGTCCAGAGTGCCAGGTCGCGCAGGTCGGCCGGGTAAGCGAGTTCCTGTTTCAGGTCCGCTTCCAGTGCCTTGAGCATGATGTAGTCCATGCCCTCGTGGTGTGTGTCCAGGCGGAGCGCTTCTTCTCCCCAGCGTTTCCAGTACGTATGTGCGTATTGTTGTAGGTAAGGTGCATCCGTTTCCCAAGTTTCGTGTGGACTCCTGCCTTCCAGGTAGATGCGTCGCAGTTCCCCCTGCCAGATACCTTTGGTGCCCTGTACCTCCAGGTCGAGGCTTCGGGGACGCGGCAAGGTCGTGTCGTGGGTGAGCGAGATGAGTACGCCGGAAGCCGTTTCCAATTGTGTTAAGACGATGTCTCCTTGAGCAATCGCTAACTGTTCGTCTCCTCCCAGTTCCCGGATGCGCTGGTGCAGTCCGGCCGCTTTAGAAGCAAAGGAAGTCAGGCAAACCAGCCGGTCTTTGCGAGGAATGCCGGCGATGAGGCAGAGTGGAGCCAGCCCGTGGGTCGGATAGAGGTCTCCGTTTTCTTGCAGGTAAAACTTGCTTCGCCAGATGCTTTCCGTCTTTTTCCGGTTGCCCATATTTCCCTTGTCGTCTAGCAGGAGGTTGCGTAGGTCGTGACGGTAGCCGCCGCGCAGGTGTACGATTTCCCCCAATGCCCCTTCCCGGACCAGGTTGTACATGGCCAGTACCTCTTGCCGGAAAAGCGTGTTCTCCAGTGGGAACACCTTCTTCCCACAGGCATCGGCAGCCTCCAGTAGAGGCTGGTATTCGTGCAGGTAGAGTCCTCCTTTGATTTCAAGCGCCACATGGCAACCGGCTTTCAGGCAATACAAGGCATGCGTCACATGCAGTTGCCAGGGTGAGGCGATGAACACCAGTTGCGGGGCATGCGTGGCAATCATCCGTTGATAATCGTCGCCTCCCCGGTGGTAGCAAGGCACGCCATACACCTCTTCCCGTGCTTCCGGGTCGGCAATGGCGGTAATCTGGAAATAAGGAATGTGACGGCAGAGAGCCAGCAGTTGCTTGCCGCGGTATCCCATGCCGATATAAGCGATTTTGAGCGTTTCCATTGATTGAAAGGTTAGGTAGGGTGAATACGGGTCAGTGTCTGGATTCCAGAAACTGGATGAGCAGTTCGCGAGGCAGGGAGTAGGTGTTTCCGTGCGCTTGCACGTACTTCAGCAGGGCCACTCCTTCTTGTTGCAGGCGGGCTTTGGGTACGATGTCTTTCGTGTCTTCCGCCATTTTCAGCATCATCATGGCAGCCAGTTCTATTTTTTCGATTCCGTCTTTGTCTTCGTGGTATTGGTCAAGCAGCTCTTTACATTCCATTTGTGCCAATTGTTCGGGGGGCACTCCCAGTATTTGCCGGGCCGTGCTTTCATATTCTTCCCAGTCCGTTTGGCTGATGCGTTTCCGGCGGAGCAGCAGGTTCGCGATGGCGGCGAAGATTTCCTGAATCATGCGTATGATATAATCTTGTCGAATCATGGTTTTTAGGTTTTCGTTTGCAAAGTTCGAAATATTTTTCTTGCTTTTTCATAATCTTTCGTAATTTTGAGCGAAGAACTAAAAAATCGAACTATGGACGAGCAAATAAGACAAATAGGGGAACGCATCCGTGGGTTGCGCGATGCCTTGGAACTGAGTGTGGAAGAAATGGCCGACCGCTGCGGGCTGCGGATAGAACAGTATCGTGAGATTGAGTCGGGAGAGTTTGACATTGCCGTCAGCACCTTGCAGCAGATTGCGCGGAAATTTGACATTCCGTTGGATGTGCTGATGTTTGGGGAAGAGCCCAAGATGAATTCTTATTTTCTGACCCGCTGGGGAACCGGCATCTCGGTAGAACGTACGAAGGCTTATAAATATCAGGCACTGGCTTCCGGTTTCCGGAACCGCAAGGCCGATCCTTTCCTGGTAACCGTGGAACCGAAGCCGGAAGATACACCTATTTATTATAATACCCACTACGGTCAGGAGTTCAACATGGTGTTGGAAGGCCGGATGCTGCTCAGCATCAATGGAAGAGACCTGATTCTGGAACAGGGCGACAGCCTTTATTTTGATTCTTCCCTTCCGCACGGCATGAAGGCCCTCGACGGAAAGGCTGTGAAATTCCTGGCAATTGTAATGTAGAAATTAAGATTGAAGAAATATATGTTAGAAAGATTTGTTGAACAGACGCATTTTACCTCGCAGGAGGATTTTATCGCGCATTTTAAGGTAAAGGTGCCGGAGAACTTTAACTTCGGCTATGATGTGGTGGATGCTTGGGCGGCAGAACGTCCGGAAAAGAACGCGTTGCTTTGGACCAACGACAAGGGCGAGCACATTCAGTTTACGTATGCGGATTTGAAGAAATATACCGATATGACGGCTTCTTATTTTCAAAGTCTGGGTATCGGGCATGGCGACAAGGTGATGCTGATTTTGAAACGCCGATATGAGTTTTGGTTTTCCATCATTGCCTTGCACAAGATTGGGGCCATCACCATTCCGGCCACGCATTTGCTGACCAAGAAAGACATTGTGTACCGTTGCCAGGCGGCGGGCATCAAGGTGATTGTGGCTGCCGGCGAACCGGTCATCACGAAACATATCTTGGATGCCATGCCGGAATCGCCAACGGTGGAACGGCTGGTGAGCGTAGGGCCCGAATACCCGGAAGGCTTTGAAGACTTCCATAAAGGGATGGAGGCGGCACCTCCTTTCGTACGTCCGGCACATGTGAATACCAACGACGACATTTCTTTGATGTATTTCACCTCGGGTACGACCGGTGAACCGAAGATGGTAGCCCATGATTTCACGTATCCGTTGGGACACATCGCCACGGGATGTTTCTGGCATAACCTCCATGAAGACAGCCTGCATTTCACCATTGCCGATACGGGATGGGGAAAGGCCGTATGGGGAAAACTCTACGGACAGATGATTGCGGGGGCCAATATCTTTGTGTACGATCATGAGAAGTTTACGCCGGCCGATATTCTGCAGAAGATTCACGACTATCACATCACTTCACTTTGTGCGCCTCCTACCATCTACCGTTTTCTGATTCGGGAAGACTTGTCGAAGTACGACTTGTCGTCACTGGAATATTGTACCACAGCGGGTGAGGCTCTGAACTATTCGGTGTATGAAACTTTCAAGCGTATCACGGGTATCCGGCTGATGGAAGGTTTCGGTCAGACGGAAACGGCTTTGACTCTGGCCACTTTCCCATGGATGGAACCCAAACCGGGCAGTATGGGTGTGCCCAATCCGCAGTATGACATTGATTTGCTGAAACCGGACGGTCGTTCGGCGGAAGATGGAGAACAAGGGCAGATTGTGGTGCGTACCGACAAGGGCAAACCGTTGGGACTGTTCAAGGAATACTATCGCGACCCGGCCTTGACGCACGAGGCATGGCATGACGGGGTGTATTATACCGGTGATGTGGCCTGGCGTGACGAGGACGGTTACTACTGGTTTGTGGGCCGTGCCGACGATGTCATCAAGAGCTCCGGCTACCGTATCGGCCCGTTCGAGGTGGAAAGTGCCCTGATGACCCATCCAGCGGTGGTGGAATGTGCCATTACCGGTGTGCCCGATGAAATTCGCGGACAGGTAGTGAAAGCAACCATTGTATTGGCAAAGGATTACAAGCAGAAAGCCGGGCCGGAACTGGTGAAGGAATTGCAAGACCACGTGAAACGGGTGACGGCGCCTTACAAGTATCCGCGTGTCATCGAATTTGTGGATGAATTGCCGAAGACCATCAGCGGTAAAATCCGCCGGGTGGAAATTCGAGAAAAAGACAATGCGTAAATGATAAAAAAATACTATCTTTGCATCATTACGTAAAAATTTGAATTAATTTATCGGGATGAAAGGTAGTTTTTTTATTAATTGGTTGTCTGCATTATGCATTTTTGCAGTTTCTGGGCCTTTGGGAGCTCAGGTGGTAAAGCATGAACGGCTACTTTCCTTTGAGGAGGGAGTGCCACAGGAACTTTCTGGAAGCAACTCGAAGTTGTCAATCACTGAGGAGCATTACAAGGATGGCACGCATTCCCTGCGATGGACGTATGAGCCGGGAGCAGTGCTTTCCTTGAAGAAGGATCTGAAGTTTGAACCGAAAGATCCTACGGGAAAGGATACCTATTTGTCTGCTTTTATTGTATGGGTGTATAATGAAAAAGCCATTGATAAAAAAATTACCTTTCAGTTTCTGAAAGATGGGAAGGTGTGTACGTCTTTCCCGTTTGGCATCAACTTTACCGGATGGCGTGCAGCATGGGTGTGCTATGAGCGCGACATGGAAGGGACACCGGAAGAAGGGATGAACGAACTGCGCGTGGTGGCGCCGGATGTGAAAGGAGAACTGTTCATTGACCATTTGATTCCGGCCAGCAAGGTGGATGCCCGTCAGCAGGCGGCTGATGTGCAGGTACCTTTTGTGCACAAAGGTACTACGAATCACTGGCTGGTGATTTATCCGCATTCGTTGTGGAAATCCGACCTGCCTTTGGTACCGGTGTCTGAGAAAGAGCTTCAGGACATGCACTTGATGGAGAAGCGCTACCGGGACATGATTTATACGCCGGGCAAACTTTCCCAAAAACAGATTGACAATATCCGTCGTAAATACGAGGCTTATCACATTGTATATAAGAATGGAAAGGTGAGTGGACTTCCTATCTTTATGGTGCGTCAGTCGGAAGCTTACGAGCGAATGATTCCACACTGGGACAAGGATATGTTTACTAAACTGGGCATGGAGATGAAGGCCTATTTTGACCTGATGAAAGCCATTGCCGTGGCGTATCATAACGCACAGGATGCGGAGGTAAAGCAGGAAATGCGTCAGAAATTCATGGCCATGTACGCCCACATTACCGACCAGGGAGTAGCCTACGGGAGCTGCTGGGGTAATATTCATCATTACGGATACAGCGTGCGCAACTTGTATATCTCTTATTTCCTGATGAAAGACGTGTTGCGGGAAGAAAACCGTCTGGCAGAAGCGGAAGCGACCATGCGCTGGTATGCCATCACGAACGAGGTATACGCCAAACCGACCGGAAACGGTATTGACATGGATTCATTTAATACCCAGACTTCCGGACGAATTGCCAGTATCCTGATGATGGAAGATACGCCGGAAAAGTTGCGCTACCTGCGTTCTTTTTCCCGCTGGATTGATTATGGATGTCGGCCGGCACCGGGATTGGCAGGGGCGTTCAAGAGTGACGGGGCTGCTTTCCATCACCGGAACAATTATCCGGCCTACGCGGTAGGAGGACTGGACGGAGCGACCAATATGATTTACCTGATGAGCGGAACGACCTTTGCGGTATCGGAACTGGCGCATCAGACGGTAAAGAATGTGTTGCTGGCCATGCGTTTCTATTGTAATCAGCAACAGTTTCCTTTGTCCATGTCGGGACGTCATCCCAACGGAAAAGGGAAACTGATTCCGGTGCAATATGCCATGATGGCGATTTCGGGTACTCCGGACGGAAAAGAAAAATACGATGCAGAGATGGCGGCAGCTTACCTTCGACTGGTGAGAGAGCCTGTAAAACCCGGAGTGAATGAACCGGATTATTTGCCGCAGGCACCGGCCGGACTGGAACGAAAACTGGAAAAGAAACTGCTGAAGGCAGGCTTTGCGCCGGAAAAAGACCCGCAAGGAAATTTGGCGTTGGGATACGGCTGTGTCTCCGTGCAACGGCGGAGCAACTGGGCCGCAGTCGTACGTGGTCATTCACGTTATTTATGGGATGCGGAGCATTATTTGGATGCGAATTTCTACGGACGCTATCTAGGGTATGGCAGTATGCAAGTACTGACAGCCCGACCGGGAGAAAGAGTCACTTTTACGACCAGTGGGTGGCAGGAAAATGGGTTTGACTGGAACCGGATTCCGGGAGTCACTTCCATTCATCTGCCTTTTGACCAGTTGCGTGCCCGGGTTCTGAATGTAGATGCTTTTTCGGGTATGGAAGAGATGTTGTATTCCGATGAGGCGTTTGCGGGAGGACTTTCGCAAGAGCACGAGAATGGCAATTTTGGCATGAAGTTGCATGAACATGACAAGTACAACGGCTCACACCGTGCGCGGATATCCTATCATTTCTTTGGAAATACGATTGTGGCCTTGGGTTCAGACATAGAAAACCTCAATCAGGAGTATCCAACTGAAACTACGGTGTTCCAGTTGGCTGCCATTACGCCAGAAGAAAAGGCTTACTGGAATAAATGGACCGACAACGGCCATACGTATCTGGCTCCGAATGGAATCGGTTATTATGTACCTGGAAAGGCTTCGTTTGAAAAGCATTTCCCGCAGGTTACAGTGGGAGAACGCAGTGTGAAACCAACGTCGGGCGATTGGGTTTCGCTGGTATTCAATCATGGAAAAGCCCCGAAAGGAGCTTCGTATGAATATGCCGTATTGCCTCAGACGGATGAGGCGGCCTTGACGCTGTTTGCCAAGCACCCTACTTATCGAGTGCTTCAGAAAGACCGGAACGCGCATATCGTAACTTCCAAAGCCGAGCATCTGACTTCTTATGTTTTGTTTGAAACGCCTCAGAAGAGTTTGCCGGGAGATTTTATTGAGAAAGCAGACACTTCCTGTCTGGCCATGGTGAAACAGGTGGATAAGAAGAAACTGGTGTTGACGGTGGCTCAGCCGGATATGGCTTTTTATCGTGGCCCCAGCGATGAGGCTTTTGACGAGAATGGCAAGCGAATAGAACGCAGCATTTATTCTCGTCCTTGGATTGACAACGAGAGTCAGGAAATCCCGGTCACCCTCACTTTGAAAGGAAAATGGAACGTGACTCCTCATCCGGCTGTGGAAGTGCTGAAGGCTGATAAGAAACAGACCGTGTTACGGTTTACGTGCCGGGAAGGAAAAAGCTACGATGTACAGTTGAGTAAATAGAATGCGGATGTAAGTAAAGAATAAAACCAAACAAGCAAGCCGGAGTGCATAAAGAGCGCCCCGGCTTGCTTGTATATCGTGGTTATGCAATCAATTTTTTCTAAATACGGGTATCGGCTCCCCACATCATTTTCTCGCGCAGGGTGTTGAAGAAAGAGTGATGGCAGCGTTTCACAATGCGGATGAAATGTTCGCCCCGTCGGATGGTCAGTTGGCTACCTTCGCGGAAGGTTTCACTGCGGCCGTCGATGGCAATCAGAAAATTGTGACTGCGGCTTTCCACTTCCAGGGTGATTTCCCAGTCATCCCGAATCACGATGGGGCGTACGTTGAGGCTGTGCGGGGCTACGGCGGTCAGGCTGATGGTTCCGCTTTGAGGAACCAGAATCGGGCCACCCACACTGAGGGAGTATCCCGTGGATCCCGTTGGAGTGGCAATGATCAGTCCATCGGCCTGATACACATTCAGTAATTCCCCGTTGACGTATGCGCGAATGGAAATCATGGAAGAACTGTCACGTTTCAGGATGGCAATTTCATTCAGTCCGTAGGGATACCCTTTCAGTACCTGGCCGTTGCTGGTCAGTTTCAAGACCCTTCGCGGTTCGGCCAAGTACATTCCTTGGTGGATTTCTTCGAAGGTCTCTTCCATCTGGTCGGGGGTAATATCGGCCAAAAATCCCAAGCGGCCGGTGTTGATACCCAATATGGGAATTTCTTTGTTCCCTACTAAGCTGGCAGTTTTCAGAAACGTACCGTCTCCTCCGATGCTGAGCGCCATGTCGGCAGTAAAGTCATCGTGCCCGTTGAAGATTTCCAAACCGGTTAAATCCGCGCTCGTATGCAGACGCAGAAACTCGTAGAATTCACGGTGAATGCAAATGTGTGCTTCCTTCCGGCGAAGGATTTCCAGCAAATGGGTCACGTGAGCTGATTTATGTTCCTGATACGTATTTCCAAAGAGGGCGAATTTCATCTTCCGCTGCATATAGGGTGGTTTTTTATCAATCTTTTTAAGAATAAACATGGCAAGTTTCTCGTAAAACCTGCTAACTTTGCACGTTGTTGACGCAAAGATATAAAAAATCGTGCAATATGACTAAATTAAGTGTGAATATAAATAAGGTGGCTACGCTTCGAAATGCACGAGGCGGAAACAACCCTGATGTAGAGAAAGTAGCACTGGACTGCGAGCAGTTTGGGGCGGAAGGTATTACGGTTCATCCACGTCCGGATGAACGGCATATCCGTTATGCCGATGTGTATGCCTTGCGCCCGGTGTTGAAAACCGAATTTAATATCGAAGGATATCCCTCGAAGGAGTTCGTCGATTTGGTGTTGAGGGTGAAACCCACTCAGGTTACTTTGGTCCCGGATGCGCCAGACCAGATTACTTCTAATTGTGGATGGGATACCAAAACGCATCAGTCTTTCCTTACCGAGCTGATGGATACATTCGGAGAAGCGGGTATACGTACTTCTATCTTTGTGGGAACGGATCTGGAAATGCTTGAATATGCGGCTAAGACAGGTGCAGACCGAGTTGAGTTGTATACGGAACCTTATGCTTCTCTTTATCCTCAAAATCCGGAAGCAGCGGTTGCTCCTTTTGTAGGCTGCCGACCGTGTGCACAAGTTGGGTATGGGGTTGAATGCAGGACACGATTTGAGCCTGGTGAATCTGAAATATTTTCACGAACATATACCTTGGTTGGATGAAGTCTCTATCGGTCATGCCTTGATATGCGATGCACTGTATTTAGGATTGAAGAAAACCATTGAAGAATATAAAAATTGCCTTCGTTGAATATGATTACAATGACATTGCTGGCAACTGCACAGACCGTTGCCGACACCATGACGGGAAACAATCCCGTGCTGACTCCCGTAGCTTCCGGTGAGCCACAGATGAATCTTTGGGACATGGCCTGCAAGGGAGGCTGGATTATGATTGTACTGGCTGTGATGTCGGTAATTGCTTTCTATATTTTCTTTGAACGGGCAGTAGCCATCCGTAAGGCGGGAAAGGATGATCCTTTGTTTATGGACCGCATCCGCGACTACATCAAGTCGGGCGAAATCAAGTCGGCCATCAACTATTGCCGCATTACGAACACTCCTTCGGCCCGCATGATTGAGAAGGGAATCACCCGTATGGGGCGTCCGGTAGCCGATGTGCAGGCCGCCCTTGAAAATACTGGAAACATTGAAGTGGCCAAGCTGGAAAACGGCTTGTCTATCATGGCTACCATTTCGAGCGGGGCACCGATGTTGGGATTCCTCGGAACGGTGACTGGTATGGTGCGTGCCTTTTGGAACATGGCCAATGCGGGCAACAACGTCGACATCACTTTGTTGTCGAGCGGTATTTACGAAGCCATGATTACGACGGTGGGCGGATTGGTGGTCGGCATTGCCACGATGTTTGCCTACAACCATCTGGTGTACCGTGTGGACAAGGTGGTGAGTCAGATGGAAGCACGCACACTGGCTTTCATGGACTTGTTGAATGAACCGACTGAAAAATAAACGCGTATGGCATTAAAGAGAAGACAGAAAATATCACCCAGCTTCAGCATGTCGTCTATGACCGACCTGATTTTCCTGCTGCTGATATTTTTTATGATTACTTCTACCATGGTATCGCCGAATGCCATCAAGGTGCTTCTGCCTCAAGGTTCGGAGCAGACTTCGGCCAAACCTATGGCGCGGGTGATCATTGACAAAGACCTGAACTATTATGGTGCTTTCGGCAACGAGGATGAAATGCCGCTGGCCATCGATGAGGTGGCTACGTTTCTTCAGGAATGTGCCCGGAAAGAACCGGAAATGTATGTAGCCCTGTATGCCGACGAGTCCATTCCGTATCGTGAAATCGTTCGGGTGCTGAATATTGCGAACGAGAATCATTTCAAGATGGTCTTGGCAACTCGCCGTCCGGATAAAAACTAAAAAGCAGAGTGACGTTGAAAAAAAATAAGGTAATCGGAATTGTATGTACGGTGGTTTTGCACCTGCTGGTGTTGCTGCTGCTGTTTTTCCTGAAGCTGACCGTGCCGGCAGAGCAGGAAGAGGGCGGTGTGCCCGTGATGCTGGGCAACACGGAACTGGCGGAAGGGGAAGCCGACCCTTATACCTTGACTGAGGTGGACATGATGCCGTCGGAAGAACCATCCTCTCCTCAAGAGGCTGCTGAGGCACCCGC
>ENA-OPNI01000795-OPNI01000795.1-human-gut-metagenome-genome-assembly--contig:-NODE-795-length-10286-cov-2.580882_pt1 | contig 10286 bp, 10 predicted proteins | sample MGYA00241538_ERZ501773 | MGnify/ENA primary metagenome ERZ501773 (study PRJEB25962, sample SAMEA2042556) | human gut metagenome | biome: human gut; feature: human-associated habitat; material: faeces...
GCGACCTCCGGTCTCGAGATGAGCCAGAACTCCATGCGTATGAGCTGGAGCTTTGAAGAGGTTGACGCAAAGCTCAAAGGCATTATGGTAAACATTTATTATCATATGAAAGAGGCTTGCGATAAGTACAATGTTCCCGATAACTTTGTTGTCGGTGCAAACATTGCAGGCTTTATGAAGGTTGCCGACGCTATGATGGCACAGGGCATCGTTTAATTTTGAAATAGCAAAAGCACTCGTACTCGATTTTGAGTATGGGTGCTTTTTGACTGAATAAGCAAAAAGCCTTGACGACTCGTTTTGAGCAGTCAAGGCTTTTTTTAATCTTTCAACTGTGAAATTTCAAGTAATTCTTCTCTTGAATTTCCTGTCATTATATAGAAGCCGAAGCGTGTACCGCTATCAACAATCTCATGATCGCCGACTTCCTGTATTTCGCTGACAAAATTAAGATTTTCAGGATGTTTTTCCTTAATTTCGTTAAGAATGTCAATATCTTTTTTTGTGAAAACAAAGCGTATAGCCGCAGTTTTAGGTTCAAGGTCTTTTTCAAGTGAGGGTTTTTGACCTGCTGCAACCTCAATGACAGCTTTAACAAAGTCAATTCCCGTAGAAAGGTGAACAAGGTCCGAACCGATACAGTCGCCACCCATTCTTGAGCCGATTTCGATTATTCCTATATCTCCGTTCGGGGTTAGGCGGAATTCCGAATGTGAAGCACCGTATTTAATCTGCAATGCGTCAAGTGCTTTGAAAATCACTTCCTTAACCTTTGCCATAACTACGTCTGAAAGACCGGCAGGCTCCATATGACCTGTTTCGATAAAATGCGGTGCGCCTGTTGTGAATTTCTGAGTAACGGTTAACAAATGATGCTCACCGTTATATGAAATACATTCACAACTGAACTCAGGCCCTTCTATATATTCCTCTACGATTGCTTTTTTCTCAAAAGAGTATGCAGATGAATTGTCAATCGCTTCCGCCAAATCCTCTTTCTTATATACCTTTGTAATACCTCTGCTTCCCGAACGGTCGGTCGGCTTAACGATAACGGGGAAGGTGAACTGAGAACAGTCGCCAAGCTCGTCAACGGAGAAAACCGTCTCAAAATGCGGAACTTTGACTCCGCCTGCTTTGAGAGCCTTTCTCATTTTGAACTTATTAGTAGAAATTTCAATACATTCGGCACTGTTATGTGTAAGACCGAGCTTTTCGCCGAGATACTGAACTGTGATGTTTGCAAGATCGGAAGCGATTGTAGCAACCGCATCGGGTTTTATTTCCAAACAACGCTTGAGTATTTCTTCCTTTTCTATAATGCTGATGGGATAAAAATAATCAGCGGTAGTTTCACCGATTGAACCGTCTTGCCACGCAAAAACATGAGTTTCAAAGCCCATTTCCTTTGCTTTGAGTATCAACGGATTTTGAAAGTCATTTGCGCCGATAATAACAATTTTTTTCATTACTTTTTTCACCCTATTTGAAGATAGAAAACTATAACGCCTAAAAGAATAAGTGCGTTTCCGATAAGCTTGTTTTTGGTAATTTTTTCATTGTAGAACACTCTGCCGAGTATCATAATAAGGATATAACCGAGTGACTCGATTATAGGTCCGTTTTTATAATCGACACCCTTATAAGCGTAAATTACGCAGAGCGTTGATACGAGCATAAGCGCATAGCCGATAATTACCCAAACATTCAAATATTCTTTTATAAAGCTGTCATATTTTTTCTGTGCCGCTTTTTTCAGAAACATTTGCGAAGCCGCCGAAACAAGCACCGCACCGAAAAGCGAAATCCAATATTTAGCCATCTCTGTTCACCATCCATGTTCCGACAACGATGATAACGATGCCTATAATATTCTGTATGCTGATTGTTTCTTTGAAAAACAACACTGCCCACAGGGTTGACCAAAATATAGCCAAAGCCCTGTTTGCATAAGCTGTGGAAATATCTATACGCTTAATAATCTGTTGCCAGATTATAGCATAAATTCCGAGTACAAGAAGTTCGCAACCGTAACAGATTACAAAACCCCAATTTTCCATTGTGAAAAGGCTTTTGTCAAATCCCGAGGAGAATAATTCCCTGAGAAAAGTGAAAAAAGCCGACAACTCGTATCTCGATGCTAATTTAGCCGCAATACCGGAGAGTGTGTAAATGCACACTGCCATCTGCAAGAAAATGAGCATTTTTATACCGAGTTTTTTTTCTTTCCCTGTTTTAATTTCTTCCAAAATAACACCTCTTAAACCGATAGGATTTTTTTGATGCAATTACAAATTTCATCAATTCTTTGGTCGGGCAGGGGAATAGGGAGATTTAATATACTCATTTCGTGCTTTTTTGCTTCAGGTAATCCGTCGGGTTGATTAAACAACGGCATAACGCACGGATACCAATCACTAATCGGAATACTATTTTCAAGACATTCCGAAATAAATGAGGCTCTTTTTTCGGGGTCGATAAAGAAACAAAATCTCCACGGAACCGCACCGTCCGAATACTCGTAATATTTTATGCCGCAGTCTTTAAGATTACTTTGGTATCTGCTTAAGCAGTTTCTTCTTAATTCAATAACCCTCGGCAAATCGGAAAGTCTCTCTTTAACCATATTTGCATCAGTATCGGAAATTCTGTGAAGAAAAGCATTTTTGCAAACTGTGGGCAACATTTTATATATTTCTTTTTCAATATTGCTTTTGTTGCCGTTATTACGCAAGAATCTGTATAGTTTGGAAAAGAGCTCAAGGTTTTTTTCGTCGTCCTGTAAAAAAGCAGGGAGAGATTTTTCCTTTTCTCTCATTGAGTCAAGAGAATGAGTTTCGCTAAACAGAATACCTCCCAAACCCAAATCAAGAGTTTTTGAATATCCGGTACTGTAAACGGTATAATCTCCGACTTTTCCGAGTGGATAATCGGCCTTGGCACCCATTGCCGAAGCACAATCCTCGATAAGCAAAATTCCATTTTCTTTACAGAATTCAGCTATTTCCGGAAGTTCTTTGACAGGATTTCCGTACATATGAGGAATGATTGCCGCAACGGTTTCAGAGGTTACGGCTTTTTTAAAAAAGCCTAAGTTGGTGTTTCCGCTATGTTGTTCAACATCACAAAACACAGGAGTCATACCGGCGTATAAGATGGGATAAATACCTGCATAACATAAATTTGCGGGTACGATGACATTACCTTTGTCCTTTAAAGAATCAAGTACAAGGTATATTGCCGAAGAAGCCCTTGAGGTAATAAGCATATTTTTTTCTTCAAAAACCATAGCTTTTTCCTTATAGAGTAGCGGGACGCTGATCTTCAATTATATAGTGGTAATTGTGATACTTTTTGCTTATCCACTCTTTTTTATAATCCTTATAAAGTTCAACCATATCGGTATATTTAGGCTCCCAATTTAACAACTGCTTAGCCTTTGATATATCATAGATATAGCCTCTTGTAAGGCCGGGAAGGTCAGGTCTGCAAGTTACGGTGCTCTTTTTATCTTCGGGTCCGAAAACTTCGGCGAGAGCAAGAGCTTCTTCATATTGTGAATATCCTACGCCCGAAGCGATGGTTACGATACCTTTGTTATCCCCGCTTGTAGCAGCTGCGTAGAGTGCGGAAACAACGTCTTTGATATAAATATGATCTCTCTTAATGCTCTGATCGCCCCAAACTTCAATAGGCTCAGCTTTAAGAGCTTTTTCGAAGAATATTTCAAAGGTGCTCTTCTTGTAAGAACCGTCGGCATTGAGATGTCCGAGAATTTCACCATAGCCATGAACACCGGTAAGTCTTAAAACAACTGCATTCATGCCAAAATCTTTATTGTAGTATTCTACAAAATTTTCAGCTGCGATTTTTGAAATAATGTACGGTGAATGATCGCCCTTAAAGCTTATTCCGTCAGATTCGGAAATTACTTTTTTGTCAATGTCATTGTAAACCTTATGCGAAGATGTAACAACGACTTTTTTAATGTTGTTTCTATATGCAAAATCAAGAACTTTATACACGCCGAGTGTATTTACTTCAAAAAATCTTTCGATTGGAGTTTCAAGTTCTGCAAGGCAAGCGGAAAGGTCAATAATCGCATCAACATTTTCTGTGGGAAGAGAATCAAAACATTTTTCATCGTTTAAATCAAAATACTGAAAAGGAACATTGTTTTCAGCAAAAAACTCTTGAACTTTTTTTGATCTGCCCAAAGCAAGAACATCAACGCCTTTGCTTACCATTTCTGTGCAAAAATATCTGCCTACATATCCTGTTGCGCCAATAACTAAAATCATAATTTTCTCCTTTATTTCATTTCGGTTTTAGATTGAGTTTTTACAGAACGAACGATATAGAGCGGACGCTCCTTAACTTCATTGAAAATATATCCTATATAAATTCCGAGAACACCGATTGCAATAAGTATTATTCCGCTTAAGAAGTAGATTGAAGCCATAATACTTGTCCAACCTTCGGGTACAGTTCCCTTAAAGAAGTACGATATTACCATATAAATAAAATATATAAAAGCAATCGCAGCAACAATGAAGCCAAAAGTTACAGAGAACATAAGAGGCTTGTTAGACTGTGCTGTTATAAATTTAGATGCCATGCTGAGTTTTCTTTTCAAATTATAAGATGATTTTCCCTCATATCTTATGTCAGCTTCAACATCAATGGCGGTTTGTCTGTATCCTATCCATTTAATGAAAAGAGTATATGCTCTGTTTTGCTCACGCATTTTACAATAATTCTTGATTACTTCACTGCGTGAAATACTGAAATTGCAAATTGAGTTATCATACTGACCGTCGGTGAAATAGTCATACACCTTGTAAAATGCTTTTGAGAGAAATTTTACCGATGCTTTGTCTTTGCGGTCTTTTCTTCTTGCAAAGACAACATCATATCCTTCTTGAGCTTTGTTATAAAGGTCAAGAATTCCCTCGGGTCTGTCCTGCAAGTCACAGTCCATAACAACAACCCAATCACCTGTACAGTAGTCAAGTCCTGCGGTAATAGCACATATTTGGCCGAAGTTTCTTGCCAATTCAAGTCCTATTACATGAGGGTTTTCATCACATGCCTTTTCAACTTCTGCCCAAGAGCCTTTGGGGCAGGCATCGTTTACAAGAATTATTTCAAAGTCTTCCGTTATCTGTTTAACGGTGGCACTGACTCTTTCGGTCAGCGGCTTAACAGCTGCCGGACAACCGTAAACAGGAACAACAACCGATATTTTCAAATGTTATTCTCTCCCTTCAAAATACTGATTAACGCATTTTATAACATAATTTCTGTCATCTTCTTTAAGATTATAGTAAAGAGGAAGACGAACAAGTCTTTCGCTTTCTTTTGTGGTATATTCATCTTCGCCGTCAAATCGTCCGAACTTGTGTCCGGCAGGTGCGGAATGAAGCGGAATATAGTGGAATACACAGTAAACGCCCTGCTCTTTAAGTGTTGATATGAAATCCGTGCGTTCATCAAGATCCTTTAACTTAATATAGAACATATGAGCGTTGTGAACACAGCCGACGGGAATTGTCGGAAGCTCGATATATCCTTTTTCCTCCAAAGGCTTGAAAGCTTCATAATAAGCATTCCATGTTGCAAGTCTGTTCTCGTTTATCTCGTCTGCAACCTCAAGCTGCGCCCAAAGATAAGCAGCGTTCAATTCGCTCGGGAGATAGCTGTCGCCAAAGTCAACCCAAGTGTATTTGTCAACTTGTCCACGGAAGAATTTTGCTCTGTTTGTGCCTTTTTCACGGAGAATTTCAGCTTTTTCATTATAAGCGGGGTTGTTTATAACAAGCGCACCGCCCTCGCCCATAGAGTAGTTCTTTGTCTCGTGGAACGAATAGCAGCCGAAGTCACCCATTGTGCCGAGAGCCTTGCCCTTATAGGTGCTCATTACACCCTGAGCCGCATCCTCGATAACCATAAGGTTGTGGCGTCTTGCAATGTCAAGAATTGTGTCCATTTCACAGGAAATACCTGCATAGTGAACAGCGATAATTACCTTAGTCTTTTTCGTTATTGCCGCTTCGATTTTCTTTTCGTCAATATTCATCGTGTCGGGACGAATATCAACGAAAACAAGCTTAGCACCTGCAAGAACGGGTGCGTTTGCCGTACTTGAAAACGTATAGCTCGGAAGGATAACCTCGTCGCCGGGCTTCAAATCGCAAAGCAATAATGCCATATCAAGTGCGGTTGAACCGCTTGTGGTCAAAAGCGCCTTCTGAGCGTTGAATTTTTCTTCAAGCCAAGCGTTGCACTTCTTTGTGAACTGACCGTCTCCGCAGATTTTATATGAGTCTACGGCTTCTTTAATATAGGTAAGCTCGTTACCTACATAGGGAGGAATGTTAAAACTAATCATAATTTTACTCCTATAATAAAAATATGTTATATATAAAAATATGTTATATATTAAGTATTAGGTTAATAACAAAACGCTGTAATATGAGTTGATAGAAATTGCAACAATAACGGTGCATATAGCCGATACCGAGGCAATACGTGCTTTTTCATTTTTTATAAATCCAAGAAGCGTTTCGAAACCTCTTGCCGTGAATATCGCAAGGGCAGGGAGCATTGGATAACAATATCTGCCTTGAGGCTGAAAGTCGGAACAGTAGCTGTTGTATACACTCAGGCAAACCGTTACGACTCCGCAAGCGATAAGAGCAAGAGTAAATACCGTTTGCTGAAGAGTTAACTTTTCATGCTTCAAGTTTGCGAAAATACGGAACAACCTAATCACAATACCGATAAATGCAATGACAAAGAATAAAGCATAAAATTTGTAAATGTGATAGTTGAGTTGATGTGCCATATAGCCGAACATACCGATAAAGCTCTTGTATGTTATCGTAATCCATTCCATACCTATAAGCATATCCATAAGAGAATATCCCTGTCGATACGGTGTTTCTCTGTTGGACGGCTTGTATGCTTCAAGTCCGTACATTTCACCGTGCTCACGGCTAACCTTCATTCCGATAAGGTCATTGTAAAGATAAACATGCCTTGCAAACAGATAGCCCATAAGCAAAAGTGTAACGATTACAATGAATGAGCTTAATTTTACAAAGCCCTTGTAATCTTTTTTGTTTTGGTAGAAATAGGTTATGAAGTATATGAAAATGCTCGCAAGTATCCACATATAACTGTTGTAGTAAGATGTTGCGCAAGTTGCCATACCTACCGATAAAAGCAGAGCGTTTTTGAAATTCCAATTTTCATTTATCGCAAGTGTCCAAGCATATAAAATCATCGAGACACCGAGCAGTGCGCAAATGTCGTTGTTGACATAGCTGGCAAGGAACGCAAACTGCGGCATTCCGGCAACAAGAATTATCATTATCCATCGAACATATGAAGTGAAAATCTGTTTAGACGCTTTTATAATGTAATATACAACGCCTGTGGCACAGCAAACACTTACCATACGAGCTGCAAGAAGTATAATGTAATCGCTTGAAGTGAATAACGAGGCTAACTTCATCGGGATGTAGTCAAGCACATTGCAGAGCATTGTCGGGAGTAATGCATAGGAAAAGCCCCATATAGGATTAGCGACTTCATGTCCTATCGGCAAGCGGTTGTTTTCAAAGAAGAACAACGATACATCATATCTCATTGCCTCATCCGGTGCGTAATTATATCTTTTCAATGTCCACAAGGAGTAGAAAATAAAGCAGCCGACAAGGAAAATAAATTCAAATGTTGTGGGCGATTTTACGCTCTTTTCGCTTGTTGCCCATTTGACGATAATAAACAATGCAATGCTGATTACCGCAAAGAAAATCAAAACGTGCAAGACGTTGAAGCTGCCGTCAAAGTGAGTGACTGTTTTTGCGCTTGATGACGATACGATTACATCCTCAAGAGCGAAATCACCGTCAATATCAATTCTCAACGAAGCATAATCGCCCTCGGGAATTTCCATAATAAGCGACTTTGAGGGGAACGACACCGTTGTGTGTCTGGAATTTTCGGGAGTAAAATCCATATCCTTTTCGGCATAGTAGATTTGAACGGGCGTATCCTTTATGATATGCGAGCCGAACTTAATGTAAACGGTTTTTACATCCTCGTTGACGCCGGAGAAATTAAGCTGTGGGTCAACGTCGTTTTGACCGTATTTGTTACCGTTGATATTGTAATTGGCGGCGGTAAGCGTGCAGCCCTCTTTTGAGAGAAGAGAAGTTGAACCGTTACCAAACTCAATCGAGCGATTTACGGTAAACAAACACAGCTCAATTAAAACAGAAAAAACAAGTGCAACAGCTAAAATGATGCACAAGCCCTTTTTTTTACTTTTCATTATAAAAATAAACACTCCTCAAACATTGGTTGCACCAAAACACAATAATCCATTTTCCAACATTATAATACTATATATCTTAAAAATCAATTGTTTTATTTATATCCGAACAGCATTTGAGAGAAATAAGTCAAAGAAAAACGAAAATCGGAACAAATAAAGCGACAGGAAAAACTTTTTTTGAAAAAAAGTGAAAATTTGTCTTGACGAAACCGAATGTATGTGATATTATATTCAAGCGTTCGAAACGCTGGTGTAGCTCAGTTGGTAGAGCAGCTGATTTGTAATCAGCAGGTCGGGGGTTCGAGTCCGTCCACCAGCTCCATTTTACCGCAACACAGCATCCTGAATATGGGGGAATTCCCGAGTGGCCAAAGGGGGCAGACTGTAAATCTGTTGTCGACGACTTCGGTGGTTCGAATCCACCCGCTCCCACCAAACCCGTAAGGTTTTCTTACGGGTTTTTTGTTATGCCCGAAAATCCGTAAGCTCAGTAATCGGATCGTTTTTTTGATTATGCGTACAGATTGCATCTCCCGACTTCAAGTATATGAGCGGTGAGACCCTGACACTGGAAGGTGCTATGGGACAGAGACCGTAAGTGGTGAGAAAATAATTTTTAAAACTAAGGCTTGAAAGAAAGATATTATAATCAAGACATAAAGAGAAGCAACCGCCCACAAGTGGTTAGCCTCCCGGTAATTGTTTAGTAAACCTACCTGTACTGGCCAAGTGACAAGGTAGGTTTATTTATTTTCGCTTGTTTATCCTACTGTCTATGTAGGCAAGCAGCGCAATGAGAAATGTACCACCTAAAAATAACAGGTTTAATACTTCATACATATTCATTAGCACCTTCTCCGCTCCGCTTCGGTCCGCGCAAGGCCGAAGTCCCCCGGACTTCGTGCGCCCTCCCTTCTCATTAAAAGCTATAAGCCGGGAGGCTACCACCTTGCAACACGGTTGCTTCTCAAAAAGTGTATCATGCAGAGTAGTGCGTTTCAATTCTAATATTTCGTATACAATTCCACAACAAAAAAGTGCACAATACCATATTTAGTAGTCAGAGGAATAAAAAGAAAATTAAATGGACTATATATAGCAAAATAGAACTTTGACCCGGAATAGGCTGAAAAGTTTTTTCTAAGGTAAAAATTAGATTTTGTTATTTATCCCTGGGACATTTTCACAGACTCTTCCGTCTAATAGTCATAAGACGTATACTTATGAGGAAGAAAGGACGAGGCACATGGGAGAGATAGAACAATTGGTGCGCAGGGCAAAAAAACGGGATCCAGATGCTTTCACGGAGCTGATGCAGCTTCATGAGAAGGACATGTACCGGACAGCCAGCGCGATCCTACCGCAGGATGCGGATATTGCGGATGCCATACAGGAGACGATTCTCACCGTTTGGGAGAAAATAGATACATTACAGAAAAACCGGTATTTCAAGACCTGGATGATCCGTATTCTGATCAATAAATGCAAGGATATCCTGCGCTCAGGGAGACGGATGATCTGTGTGGAAGAACTGCCGGAACAGGCAGCGAAGGATACAGTGGAGGCAGAGGCAAATTTGGAATGGAAGGAAGCCCTGTGGGGACTGGATGAAAAATATCGCCTGATCGTAGTACTGTTCTATGCGGAAGGACTGCGGACAGCAGAGATCGGAAAATTACTGCAGCTGCCCGACAGTACGGTGCGCACAAGGCTCGCCAGAGGGCGGGAGCAGTTGGCGAGATATTATGCGGAGACAGAGGAAGGAGGCGGAAGAAAATGAGACCGATGAATGAAATAGAGATAGAACTTCCACAGATCGTACTGGATAGGGCGGATGCAGCCTATGTACAGATCAGACAACAGGCAGCGCAGGAAAAACAATTGACGGGCAAGAGATTCCCCCGCGCAGCAGGCATCCTGTTAGCTGTGGTGATACTTTCTG
>ENA-OPNI01000796-OPNI01000796.1-human-gut-metagenome-genome-assembly--contig:-NODE-796-length-10283-cov-1.789499_pt1 | contig 10283 bp, 9 predicted proteins | sample MGYA00241538_ERZ501773 | MGnify/ENA primary metagenome ERZ501773 (study PRJEB25962, sample SAMEA2042556) | human gut metagenome | biome: human gut; feature: human-associated habitat; material: faeces...
AAGAAAAAAGAGGCTTATCAAGACAGAGCGTACTTTCGTACGTGACGTCTTGTAAACCTCGCATTTTCTGCACTTAATCGCCTAAACTGATATTACAAATCTCTAATAATCGCCTAAACAAATATTACAAATCTCTAACTTAGTTACGTGTAAAAGAAAACGATTTGGATGAATAATGACAATTTATTCGCGATTTTTAAAAAGCCTTAGATTTTGGATGAATATGGCAAAAATAAAAGACCCGATATTGGATAAGCGTACTTTCGTACGTGCGTCCAATTCGAGTCTTGAAATTTTTGACATAGGCGCCAAAAGATAAGGCTTTTTACAGGATTTCGATTTTTTTGTTGAATGCCTTTTCAAACACCCTCTCGCATTCAGCGGCCTTTTCAACCTCATACGAATTGTCCGCAACTGAAATGGTCTTCATTATAACCGAATCGCCAAGGATGTCACAGTTAATGTCAACAATAACGCTGTTACGCGTCCTGTCAAACGCCTCAGCAAGGCTCAAAATGATGCCCAGTTTTTTAACAGCAGCAATGTCTTCATCGGTGATAATATCTTTATACTTAATAAACTCGCTTAAAGGCAACTCTTTGCCATAATGCAAGGCAATAACAAAGCTTGCAAGCAACAATTCGCGGTGCGTTGCGCCATAAATGTCCGACCCCAAGCACACGTTAAACCCGTTGCGCGCGCGGTTAGCAAAGCCCACCCTTTCGCCGCAATCATGCATAAACGCCGCTATTCTTAACACCTTGGTATACGTCCGTGGAAGTTTGTGCAAAACGCGAAGCTGTTTAAACAATAAAAGCGCAAGGTTATAAATCTGTTCATCATGCCTGAAATTCTCGCCGTTATAAATCTGCGACTGGCTTATAAGGCTGTGAGACAACACGTCGCTTACTGGCTTTTCTTGCGTTGACTCAATAACCTGGTTAAACAAAATGCCCTCAACAAGCCCGCGCCCGATTACCGTCACCTGCTCTCTTTTAAGCTTTTTAGCAACGGCCAAAGAGATAAGCATACTTGCAACAAACACGTCCGCACGCTGCTCACTTACGCCCTTGATTTTCTTAGTTTTGTCAATTTCGGCCGCCGAAACCTGGTCACACACGCGCCCAAGATCAGCCGCGTCAAACACAAAATTGTCAACAATATCAAGCGGATACTTTTTAAGTTTTTTAACAAGGTTAGACTCGTCAATAAAATACTCACCACTTCCAATAAACGTAAAGTCTTCATCAACCGAATTTAAAAACTCTACCTCGTCAAGAGCCTTTAAAACGTGCTCTGTTATGTGCTTAACGTTTTCAGCCTTATTAGTTGCGTCAAGCGGATACAAATCCGCAAGCGTTTTTGGCCCAAAATTAAGGTTGACTTGGTTAATAATATTCCTGCGGTTGTACAAACAAATGCTTACACTTTCGCTTGAAATATGGCACATTACGCCCTTAGGCAAATCAAATGTGTTAATAATGCCCGTCCAGATATTTTGGTTTCGCTCTTCTTCGCTTAAAATTGTGAACCTGAACCCACAACTGTTAAAAATCTCTTCAAAAAAGCTGTAAATATTTTTTGGCTTCCTGTCGCCTGAGAAAACCGCCACGGGGATGATACGCTTAACTTGGTGCATCTCGCAAAGTTTTCTAAAATTCTTTAAAACCTTGATAGTTGAGTCAATTTGACTCTTTTTCAAAAACATATCCGCATCGGCCTCGCATTCAAGCTTAACCGCGCTTTTTTCAAAGTCACTAATAGTAAAATAGTTTCCATTTATTACAGATGCGATAACAAGTTTCGCAGCATTAGATTCAACAGTTATTATGGCAAATTTATCCACATTTTTTCTCCTCTTTTCGTTAAGTTAATCAAATTATAACACATTAAAGGCAATTTGAAAAGGTTTAATTTTTGTATTTTTTTAAAAACTTTTACAGCCTTGAAATGCAGTGGTTTGGACACACGCGAATACACTTAAAACACTTAATACATTTCTCGTTATCAATAACAGGAATACCGTCTTTCATCGAAATTGCACCCGTTGGGCAAACCTCTATGCAGTGCCCACAATGAATGCAGCCAACCTTACAATCAAAGCACTCGCCCACCTTGCTGTCTCGGTTATTGCAAACATTAACAACACGCTGGGTATACGGAATAAGCGTTATAAGCTTGTTTGGGCAACTAAGCACGCAGTTACCACACCCCACGCACGTTTCAGGGTCAACAAACGCCACTCCCTTGCTGTCAATCTTAATAGCCGAAAACGGGCACGCCCTAACACAGTCGCCACAGCCTAAGCACGCATACTCGCACGCTTTACAGCCACTGTGAAGTTGGTCTTGCGCGCCGCAGGAAGGCATTCCGTCATAAATATACCTTGACGGGCAATCGCTGCCGCCCTTACAGCGAACAAAGGCAACGTTTTTGGTGTCTGGCTTAATCTCGCCAGCAAATTCCTCTTCTATTTTTGCACGGTTTTCAAAACTTAAAAGCGGGCAATCTTCGGCTTTGGCCTTGCCCTCAACAATGTCCTCTGCCAGCCACTTACAATACTCTTTTCCGCACGCGCCACAGTTTACGCCGGGCAAAAGTTTAGTAACAAGGTCAACCGACGCATTTTTCGGCTTGCTTTTTTTAACAATGAGCGCAACAATCACCACCGCAAAAACCGCCAGCGCCACCGAAACTATGATAATAGTAATGTTAAATATGTTCATTTGTTAAACTACCCGTCCTATTAAACTGAATGCTAAACCAATAACCGCCAGCATTATAAGCATAAGCGGAAGCCCCTTCATATATTTAGGCGCATACCCGCCGTTAATTTTAAAATACGCCCCATAAACAAAGAAGTTAATAAATGAAAAACCAACAACGTCAAAAACAAGCGTTAATATATATTGACTGAAAATCTGATCGGCCACCGTAAAGATTAAAACGCCCAAAACTGACACAAATGTAAACAAAAACGTATAACTTTTTTCATAAACGAAAAATGCTTGTTTGTTAATCGCCCTTAAAATATAAAACCCCGCAAAACTGAATATGCCAATAAGCGTCACCATTATCATAAGTGACAAAAACTGCAAGTCAAATTCAAGCAACACGTTGTTATAGATAAAATAATACACCACGCCCGCCGGCATAAGCACAAACGCAAACAGCGCACACAGCAGCGCCGTATAAGGAAAACTGCGCTTATACGCCACCAAACACGGCACGCAAAGTCCCTCACTTACGCACACATTTGAAACAAACAGCGTTGAAAGGATAACAAAAACAACATTACTCACCCTTTTCACCCCCGCCATTTGTGTGTTTTTCGGCGCCAAACTCAGCCCCGGCCGCGTCCACAACGTTAACTCGCGCGTCATTATGCTCAACATTAATCTTCATCTTGTATTTTTCAACAAGCAGGTCGTATTGTTGTTTCTTTTTTGTCCAGCTTAGATAATACGCATTCACAAACGCACAGATAAATGCCAATATGATAAACGACGCCGCCCCAAGTCTGAAAAATTCAAGCCCTGAAAAGCCCATATTTATTTTCCAGATTGACCCATACGCCAAAAGCTCCCTTAAAAAGCCAAACACGCCATAGATAAACAAAAACAGCGGCACCTGAATAAGCAAAACAAAGAAATAATTGCCCGCATCTTTTCGTGACCTATAAATTAGTTGAAGCGCAAGAATGCCTGCCGAAACAAGGCAATAGTTGATTTTTGACCCCGCGTCGGTATAAAGCGAGTTAGGAAAGGTTGAATAAACATAGTTTAAAATCGTCACAATCGCCGTTGCGATAATCATAAACACAAAAAACCTAAGGTTTCTGTCAACCAGTTTTTCAAAAATTGACACAACCGAAATCGCAATGATATACGTAAGCCCAACTAAAAGCCCCAAAAACACAACTTCATTAAGCGTTTTCGTTACGTTTATAAGCGGAATAACGGCCAAGGTTACAATAAAAATTGGGTTTAAATTCGTTTTGCTCATACCTTGCCCTCCCCAAAATACCTTGGTCTTATAACCCTGTCAAAAAGCGGCGTAAAGCAGTTAGCAATAATCAAGGCAACAATAACGCCCATCTCGCCACACAAATCAATGCTTACAAACACTCCGCTTAAAACGCCAAAAATCGCTGCATACAAAACTTGACCCAAAACCGTGTTAGGGCGCGTAATAAAGTCAGTAAGCAAAAATAAACTAACAAAAAGCATATTGCCCGCAAAAAGATAAGGCAAAACACAGTTTATGTTAAACCCGTTAAAGCACAAGCCCGTTACAAGATAAACCGCCACCGCTATAAGCGGAAGCTTAATGTCAATAACCCGAACAAGCGCAAGATACACCCCCGCAATCAAAACGGCCAGCGCACACATACAACCGATTGACGCCGTCACGTCGCCAACCAAAAAGTCAAGCACATTAAACGCGTCAAAATTATGCGCCGCGATGCTTGAAATCGGATCATACGCAAAGCCTACCCCGCGCGCGACCTGCCACGAGTTCATAACCCCCGCAAACATACACGCAACAAAAATTTGACCGCACCCCGCGATCGAAAACATATTATTAGCAAACCCACCAAACATCATTTTGATAATAACGGTGGCAAAAAACATGGCAACAATCGGCACGTACCACGGCGTTTTTGGCGCACATAAACAGCCAAAAATCATCCCCGTTACAACGCAAGACAAGTTCTCTATCTTTTTTTCTTCGTTAACAATAAGGCCATACAAAAACTCAAAAACCACCGCACTTGCAACGCTTGTAAGCATAACTAGTGCCGACTTCGCGCCCGCAAGGCAAATGCCAACAATGCTAACGGCCATCAGCGCCAAAATCTTGTGTTCGGTTATACGGTTAACGTTCCCACGCGCCTTTACAAACGGGTTAGGTGAAACTTTTAGATAATCATTCATCACATCGTCCTCCCCTCTTGTATTGCACGTTTAACGCCCGAAATTCGCTGCGCCAAAAAGCGTTTTGACGGACAAACAAACGAGCACGCACCACAGTTAATGCACGCCTCCACGCCGTACCTTTTAGCCCTGCCATAGTCTTTACAAAGCGCATAGTTATCAAGCAAAACAGGCGAAAGTTTAACAGGGCAAACATTGTTACATTTGCCACAGTTAACACAGTCAATCTCGTTATTATCACACAAGTTTGGCTTAAATACGTTAAGGCTTGACACGCTAAGCGGCACCCCAATATCCATCGAACACTGCGCAAAACCTGAAAGCGCGCCGCCCAAACAAAAGGCATCGGGCTTTGCGTCTTTAAAAAGGTTACTTTCAATCAGCCCGCTTGCTGGAAGGCCACAAGGCACGTTTACAGTCAGCGGCTTTTTAATAAGCCCTCCCGAGATGGTAACAACCCCGTGAGTAGTAGGCTTGTTAAGATGAACCGCGTTAAAAAAGTTAAGGCACGTTTGCGCATTTTCGATAACAACGCCCTTTTCCCAAACATTTTCAGTTATCTTAATCGTACACCCGTCACAGGTTTTGGCAAGCAAATGGTCTTCATCAAACGGATATCTTGCGCGGATTTTAACAAACTTAATTCGGTTTTCAATTATCCCCGACGCCCGCATTTCTTCGCGCAGTTTTGGGATAATCTCATCAGCGTTGTCCGCCACCGCAAAACAAAGCGTTTTTGCTCCGCTTATCTTATAAAACAGGCTTGCACCAACCGCAACTTCACGCGTTTTTGTGCGAGCAATGGCCGCGTTTGAATAGCAATACCCGTCGCTATCAAAAAGTTTAACAATAAGCGTGCGCGTGTTGCGAATTTCAGCGCTTGTGTATTTAAAATAAGTTGGATAGCGATCTCCCCAATTATCAAATGAACCGCTTTCAACAAGGCGGCCAAATAGATTGCTGGCCGTAAGGTCACTAATCGGCTTAAAAAATAACTCTATATTTTTATGTGCGGGCGCAATTCTTACAATCTTGCAAGGCTGGCCAAGAGCGTTAAGCCCGTCAGTAATGCTTTCGATACTGCCACTAACTGGGCTGTAAATAAACCCCGACGTATTGTCGGCGGGGCTTGCTAAAACCGTGCCCTCACGAACCAAGTCGCCCGTATGCAGCAAAAACTTGCTCTGGGCCCCTGCGCCCATTTTAAGCGGAACGCAAAATAACGCGGAAGACTTAACGTCCGCGATATCTGCGTTTTTGAATGCATTTCTGCACCCCTTTATATAAACCCCGCGAAAATTCGCAAAAGCCATACATTCCCCCACTCTTAACAAACGTATTTTATCAAATTCTTAAAAAACAAGCAACTTATTTTCGGGGGATAAATAAAATAATTAACTTTTCTTTTTTTTGACGCTTGTTATAATTGTTGAAATTACCATAAAAATTCCAACCAAAATTAAAAATATTCCAAAAATAATTTTAAGCGTTTTCCCGCGAATGTCAATGGCCAGCAAACTCCCTAAAATACTAACAATCGTGGCCGGAACAACAAGCCAAAAAACACCCTTTAGTTTCAGTAATTTTTGCTTGCTGTAAATAATTAAAACAACGATGGCAAGAGGGATAAAAACTAACAAATTTACGCATTGAGCAACCTGCTGATTAACCTTCATTAGAATGGTCAAAAGCGGGATTAAAAACGTGCCACCACCCATGCCCATTCCAGCAAAAACGCCACTTAAAACGCCAATTAAACTAAACCACAAAAAACTCATAATAAACCTCTAAAAAATTAGTTTCACGCCTGCGAAAATCATAATTCCAGCAAATATATAAACGATGACGTCGTTTTTAAGTTTAGACAGTATTAGGCTCCCCGCCACCGCGCCAACCATTGACCCGATAAAAACTGGCAGCCCGATTTGCCAGTCAAACGCGCCACGAATAAGGTATACTATGCCTGACACAACACACAGCGGAAGGATAACAAAAATGGCCGTCGCATGCGCCTCTTTTACCTTTAAATCAAGCAGGTATTTAATAAGTGGCACCACGACTATGCCGCCACCTGCGCCCAAAAAGCCATTAATGAAGCCAACAAAAACGCCACCAATGATTAAAAAAGTTATAACCCATCCTTTTTTCATACTTTTAGTGTGCTTTAAAACTATAAAAACTATGAATTCGGGGCAAAATCTCTTTTAATTTGATTGATTTTTATTATTTTATTTATTATAATAATCAAGACTACAATAAAAAAAGGAATGCAATATGAAAACAAAAAACAAACTTAAAACTAAACTTACAACATTTTTGCTTGCTCTCACCTTAGTTTTTTCGGCGTGCTTTGGCTTAATTATGCCCCTTGCTGGCATAGTTTTTGCTTACAGCCCCGCTAACTACACTAAGTGGGACTTTGTTTCAAGTTCAACCATTTATTGGAACACGAACTCAAACAACGCAAGCGCGTTTACATCAAGCGCATCATTTAACCTTGACGGCGATAACAACAACTCAGGGTTAACCAAATACGATGGCGCGCCTGACAGCTATGTGCTTTATGTTAAAGCAGATAATGCTCCATCAAAAATTCAAGATACCGAAGACGAAACCAAACTAAAAGACGTGTTCTTTTATTATGAAACTAACAGTTCGTCTATTGAGCTTGCAAAAAACAGCTATTACGTGTTGTCTTACTATTGCTTAACTACTGGTAACGCAACAGCAAGCATCCGTATTTCAAACGGTATTGAGTTTGAATCTCAGGTGTTTAGCACAGCTTCAACGTGGCAAAAGCGATACGTATTTATTTCTACCCACGCTGACACGAAAGATAACATCAAATTAAACCTTCAACTTGGTGACAAAAACACCATTGCCCCTAACGCGGACACAACTGTTACCGGCCATGTTTTGTTTGACGAAATTTCGATTGACCAAATTGACGTGACTGACTATTTGAACAAAACCATCAATCACAAGTCGCCAAAAGACGTAACGGGCAACGCAGACGCCACCGCTGACACTATCGAAGTGTGCAACGCTAACGTGCTTACCACCACCGCTTTTGACACTGACACCACCGCAAACCACAACTACTCTAACTTTGAAAACGGCACTGGCACTATCTATAACAGATTTGAAGAACAAATCAACCCTAATGACTATACTGACGCTTCGGGCAAATTCAGCCGCACAGACGCCAACACCAAAGACTGGTATTATTATGCACCAGAAGATTTGTCTAACACTGACAAACGCACCTACTATAACGCATACAATGCTCAAAGCGAAGGCAAAAACCTTTATTTTAACACCAGCATTGTTGACGAGGCGCAAGAGTTTAAAACCACTAGCGACGATGGCGAGGTTTTAGGTATCCACACCTTTGGCGAAAACGGCCAAATCTTAAAGATTGAAAACACTAACGATGTGCTTGACCTTGGCCTTGTAAGTTCTAAAACCTTTAAGGTTAAACAGTTTGGCGTATATCGCGTTTCGGTGCGCGTAAAATCAAAACAAAAAGGCGCTCAGGCCACTTTAATGGTTTTAAGCCACATCTCAACTGGCGAGAAGCCAATCGAAGGCACCGAAGGCGGTAAGTTGCTTAGTCAGTCTAACACCTCAGACGCATATATCGAGGGTGAAAACTATGCTAATTGTTGGGGTGAATGCGTGGTTTATGTTCGCGGCTACGCTTTAAGCGATTTAAGCGCGCGCATTGCCCTTATTGCCCCAGCCGGCAAAACAATATATTTTGACGCGATTAAGATAGAAGAAATCAAGTCATCAGCCTATAACGGCAGCGACGTTAAGTCTGACCAAAAGCTTGACCTCTCTTCTTCAAGCGTGCTTCAAACAACCACTATCCCAAATGGATACTTTAACTTTGTTACCATTGACAAGGCGGGCGAACTTAACTATCCATTAACCCCAACCAGCTGGACACTTAACCGCTCGGTATATAAAGAAGACGATGTGGTTTCAGGCATTGTTCCTACTAACACGTGGGACACTACTTGGTTTAACGGCGCTATTAATCCGCTTAGCTCAGCCGCAATAAAAGCGAACATTCTTGGCATTTGGGCTAAAAATCTGCCAGCCCAAGAGGATGGCAAAACCCGTGAGGTTTATTACCGTTCAAGCACCGATTATAATACTATCGGCAGCGGTAAAGTTTGCAAGGTTTCAGTTGACCTTTACGTGTCAAGCACCGAAACTTTTGAAACGGGTGGCAAGGTTTTTGTCCGCTTAATTTACAGTGACAAAACCATAACAGACATCGCTATCACCCCAACTGTTTTTGATAGTTGGAAAACCTACACCTTCTACGTACGCGCCGGTTCATCAAGCCGCAGCGTAAGAATGGACGTTGGTTTAAGCAACACCAAAGGCCTTGTCTTTGTTAAAGAAGCAAAGATAACTGCCCTTGCTGAAAAATCAATCAACGGCGTTAAACAGTCGGTAGACACTCAGTTTGCAGACGCGCTTAAATCTAACAACACTGAGGCCTCTCAGCTTAATAACCACATAAGGTTTGTTGACTTTATCGGCGACGCAGCAACAACTCACACAACCGAAACTATTGAGGGTAAAAACTATTATAAAAGCCTTAACTATACCGTTGAAGAGAAAAAGGACGGCAGCAATGTTGTTTCTGGCGAAATCTTTATCGCCGACATCACGCGTGACTTTAACGAAACCATCACGTCAAGCGTTTTAAACCGTGACGGCAGCAAGTCGGGCAAGGTTCTTGTTTTAATCAATGACGGTAACAAATATTCAACCGCAACCCCACTTACAAGCTATAACCTTGCAAAATCAAATTTCTTTAAGTTCAGCGTTTGGGTTAAAACCAGCGACGTTGGCGAGGCCTTTACGATAAAATTTAAAAACATCAACACTACTTTTACTAAAGTCAACACCACCGACGTTAGTGAAAACAATGGATATGTTCAATATGTTGCTTATGTTAAAACTGGCGAAAATGCTATAAGTTCAACTCAGATTGAATTTGCGCTTGGCGACTCTAGCAACAAAGTTAATGGATATGCTCTTATCAGCGATATCAACATTGAAACCATAACCGAAAACAACTTTAAGGCCGCAACCAACAACTTAACAGGCAACGAATCGACTATTAAAAAGGTAGACTTTTCTTCAGCTGCCGCTTCATCAAGCACAAACACAACTGACCCAGCAGCAAGCACTGACAAACTTGTTATCTTCTTTGTAGTGTTCTCTTCTCTTGTAACGGCGGCAGCTCTTATCATAGCGCTTGTTTCAATCGGAGTAAAAAAACTTCCAAAAAACACCACAGTGGTGGGTAAAAACCAAGCCGAA
>ENA-OPNI01000798-OPNI01000798.1-human-gut-metagenome-genome-assembly--contig:-NODE-798-length-10267-cov-2.418233_pt1 | contig 10267 bp, 8 predicted proteins | sample MGYA00241538_ERZ501773 | MGnify/ENA primary metagenome ERZ501773 (study PRJEB25962, sample SAMEA2042556) | human gut metagenome | biome: human gut; feature: human-associated habitat; material: faeces...
TTGGTTCTTTATATTTTTTATCAAAATATTCATTTGTTGAGCCACTTATCTTAGCAAGGTCAAACTCTTTATCATCATAAATTAATTTTTCCTCATTAGTTTTAAATGTAAAGTTACCTAATTTTAAATTTAAAATTCCAAATGATTTATAACTTATTAAGTTATTATATACATAAGAATTTCCAACCTTATCTAAATCAACAATTAAATAATTTTCCGCATTTAATAAATCATCTTCACTTTTAATTACTTTACCAGTAAGTAAATATTTTCTATCAGATATTTTAAATACTTTATTTGATAAAGAAGAAAATATTGATTCATTAGTATATTTTTGAGTTTCACCATTATCTTTTACTTCATAAAATGTTCCAAGAAGCTTCATCCCACTTGTTGAACTATTAAAGATGACTACCTTATTTCCAAGAGAAATCTTCTTTTTATCTTGAATTAAATAATATCCTCCTAAAAAGTCTTTTTTAATATAGCTTTTATCTTTAATAGTTATTAATTCACCAGCTTTATTATACAGATAGCTTACTGAATCAACTTCATATTTAACATTATAATCTTTTACTTTAAATATTATAAATACACATAAAGCAGCAAGAACTAAGAAGGTAAAAATTGATAGTCCTAAAATTAAAAGTTTATTTTTTGAATTTAATTTTCTCATTTTCTACCCTCTTTTCCTATCCTCTGTTCTGGTTGTAGCATTATTTTCAGCACCAAGAATATAACATTCTTTCTTCTCATTATTCCATTTATTTGAAATCGCATTTGCTAAACATTTTTCCTCAGTATCTAAATCTTTAGTTATAGCTCCACCTAGATAGAATTTATATACAATGTTATATCCAGCACTTCTTAATATAAGTTCATCAGTATATGCATAAGCGTTAGAATTTTGACCTTTAGTACCATTATGTTTAAGCATAATTTGGTAATAACTATCTCCGACTACAGAACTTTCTGTTGAACCTGTAATATAAATGATCTTATCATCCTCTTCAGTACTTAATTCATCAAACATTTTTGTACCTGAAATGTAAATATTGCCAACAGAACTTTCAATTGAGTTAATTGCATAAGTTATACCAACTACATATGCCTCTTGTTCGATGTAATCTTCATCAGGTTCCTGTGGTACATTATCTTTCATAATATTTGCTGCATATCCAAATCTTAATGTAGTTTGTCCATAAATATTTTGATCTTCACCTACGAAGTTATCTGCAATATATTGAACAAGTCCAGTATTAATACGATAATTATTTAAGGTAAACATTAAATATCTGTCAAAATGATGTTCAAGTGCAGTAGTTCCATCATTATTTATATATGTATCATACTCAATAATAAAGTAATATTGTTTATTTTCTTCGAGATTTGTATATTTCGTTTTATTATTTGAACTAAATATATTTTTAACTTCTTCAGATCCGCTTACTACTTTATATTCTCCATTTTGTAGAACTGCTAAATAAGCTTTGTAATTTCCACTTGTAACAACTTTATCTGGATCATTAAATGCTATTTTAAAATTCAAATAATATCCATCATTTGTATTATAGTGACTTGCTTTTATAACATCTAATTTTGGTGAACTTAACCCTTTAACATTTACATTATTATCATAAATATTTATTTCTTTTTCACCAGCTGTTGTATCAACTTTAGCCACTATTTTAGTATTATAATCTTTACCAAATACAAAGCTATCACCAGTTATATCAAATGATGCTGATATATCATAATTACTTGATTTAACACAAGTGTTTCCTCCAAGAACATTATAATTATTATTATCACAAGTTTGAATATTTTCTGCACACACACCATTTGAACAAATTTCATATTTTAATGATTTAATACCAATTATATCAGAAATTTTATAATTTAAATTTAATAGTCTTTTTGAGTAATCCTCAAGTGAATTAATATCAAACGAAGTATTATTTACAAGAACATCTTTTTCACTTAAAGTTTTAAATGAATAATTAACCGTTTCATATAACGTACTTACTGAATCAGTTAAGTACACTTTTTTACCAGATATCATCATATAAGCTTTCAAATTATATTCAGTATTAATATCTAATCCATATAATGTTATCTCATATGTTATGTCAATATTTTGCCCATCATAATCAGTTGTATCAAAACTAATTACTTTATTTAAATAATCATATTTATAGTCTGTAATAACACTATTATTAACTTTAACCGATTTTACATTTAGTAAGTAATCTGAACCAGTTTTTATTTCATATTTATTTCCACTTACGGTGCCGCTTTGAGAAGTTAACCCATCTTTATTAATTTTAATAACATTATTTATATTAATTATATCCTTGGCTAAAGTTATCTCTTTAAATTCTAATATTTTATCCACTAAATAATCCAATTGAATTACTACATTCTTAGTGTTTACCTTAATTTTTGCTTGATTAGAAAAGCAAATAATTGAAACAAAATATCTTTCATCTATATTTAGTAATTTTGATAATGTTTTAATGTGCCCATAGTTTTGATAAATAGGATTCATAAAATAATGCTTTGTTTTTCCTAAATGTTGGCACCACTTGGAATCGTATTCTCTTCCAGTTATTAAGCCATAATAATTTTTCATTTCAATAACAAAGATACCATGATTAGATAAAACAATATGGTCTATTTGGTGTGTTCCATATTCGTCCTTAATCATTATATCATTTAAAACCACATAATTTTTGTTAGATAATTTTTTTAATTCAAGTTTTACCCAAAACTCACCCATAAATCCTCTAAATTTAGGATAATATATTTTCATTAATACACAAAATAGTCCTAAAGTAGCTGCAAGCCAAAATGATTTAGGATTGTTTGAATAAATATTAATAATATATTTGATTATGCTCATATATAACACCCTAATGACATTATACTACATTTTTATTTTGAAACCAAAATTTTTCATATTTTACTTAACTTATTCATATAATTTTTAAAGAAAGGAATGATTTTATGAACAATGGTTATTATGGTAGTAATCCTACTTTCCCTGGTACTGGTTTAAATAATAATACTATTCCAAACCAACAAAGTGTACCTAGTTATGAGGCTCAAAATGTTTTCACTAATGATGAGGAGATGTCATATATTGAGAACATTCTTAGGTTAAATAAGGGGAAAATGGCTAAAGTATATGTAACAATTCCTGGTAGTGAAGATTATAAGGATAAACTTTTTACAGGAGTAATTGAACAAGCTGGAAGAGATCATATTATCTTAAGTAATCCTACTAATGGGGAATGGTATTTAATTTTAATGATTTACTTGGATTTTGTTACATTTGAAGAGCCAATTAAATTTATTAAAGAGTTTTAGTTGAAAAAATAGTTTTATTTTGCTATAATGTTTTTAGGATGTGAGAATATGGACTTACTTTTTATATATTTATTAATTACTGTACTTATTATCTGTAGTCTTGTTGCTTTTTATATGGTTATTTATAATAAATTTCAGGAATCAATTATTAGAATAAATGAAGCAGAGGCTAATATTGATACTCTTTTAAGGAGTAAGTATGATGATTTAAATAAGGCTATGGCTATTATAAAAGGGAATGTTAAAATTGAGAAAGAAATATTTGAGGATATTATTAAACTAAGGTCAAGAAAAATAAGTAATTTTGAATTGGATAGGCAATTAGTTCTAGCCACGAATGAATTTACTAGTTTAAAGACTGAATATAAGGAACTAGAAAAAAGTGAGGAAATAAAAAAGATATCTGTTTCATTAAAGGAAATAGATGATAAATTGGATACTTTAAAAAAATATTATGACAAGAATATTACTAAATATAATAAATTAGTAAGAACTTTTCCTAATAATATTGTGGCTCTTATTTGTAAATATGAAGAAAAATTATTCTATGACAAAAAAGATATGAGTGATGATGATTATAATGATTTCAAATTATGAAATCATTTTTTTATTCTCCAATCTATTTCTTTGATACCATTTGCTTTTAAGAAATTGTTTGTCTTTGAAAATGGTTTGCTTCCAAAAAAACCGTTTGAGGCTGAAAATGGTGATGGATGTGTCGATTCAATTACTAAATGTCTAGGATTAGTAATTAAATTTTTTTTACTTCGGGCAAAAGAGCCCCACAAAAGAAAGACAACTGGTGTTTCTTTTTCATTTACTTTTTTAATAATGGCATCAGTAAATAGTTCCCAACCCATGTTTTTATGTGAGGCTGGTTTATCTTTGGTAACGGTTAAAACAGCATTTAAGAGTAGAACTCCTTGTTTCGCCCATGGTTCTAAATTTCCTGTTTTAGCTATTTCACAACCTAAATCATTGTACAACTCTTTATAAATGTTTTGTAATGAAGGCGGTATTCTTACCCCATCGTTTACGGAGAACGATAGTCCGTTTGCTTCCCCTATTCCATGATATGGGTCTTGTCCTAAAATAACTACTTTGACATCATTATAATCAGTCATGGTAAGTGCGGACAAGATATGATTTTTAGGAGGAAATACAGTTTCTTCTTGATATATCTTGTTTACAAATTTAACTAAATTAATAAAATACTCTTTTTTATATTCACTATCTAATACTTTATCCCAATTGTTTCCTACAAATACCATACTACTCACATTCCTTATCATTAATTATATAACTATACTTATAACTATATTCATCATAATTTATTTCTACTTTTAAGCATGTGCTTACATCTTTATTATCTACACTTCTAATTACTCTTTTGTCTTTGTTACCTTTTAAAAATCCATTGTAAATAAGTTCTATGGCACTTATGGTGGTTTTATCATAAATAGCTGTACAGGTATAAGGTATCAATATAACAGTATCTTTTTTAATTAGATAATTACTATCACATTCATTTATTCCAATACTATTACATATTAATTCATTACTTATATTATATTTATTACTAATATCATTAATTTTGCTATCTTTATCTATTAGATAAACCTTATATAAACTGGATGAGGTGCTACATTCATTTACATAACTTTCGGCACCAGTTTTCATGTTTTCTTTTAACATTTCATATGTTTTTTTATTACCTAGATTGATTTTTTTTATAACATCTGGCATTGTGAAAACTAAAACTAATCCTAATATTACTAATACTCCAAGTAATTCTATTAAAGTAAATCCTTTCTTATTTGACATATTATCACATCTTTCTAAATTAATTTAATTATAATATAATATTATACTAATGTCAAGCATTGTTTCAAACAAATGTATGAAGTAAGTAATGTAAAAAAGATACTAGTTTTTATTCTTAGTATCTACTAAAATAATATCTTCCCCAATTTTAAGTATTTGCATCCATTTAACCTCATATTCTTCTTTGCTACTTAAGATTTTTCTATTAAATCCTCTTTCAATTACCATACTATTAATTTTACCATTAGATGGATCAATAACAATATCAATAATTTTACCTACTTTTTTGCCATCAACAATATCGATAATCTCTTTGCTTTGTAAATCGGATAGACGCATAGTACCACCTAATTAAATATATGTAATTATTTTTATTTAATTAGTTTTTTAATATTAGTAATAGCATTTTTTTCAATTCTTGATATTTGGGCTTGGCTAATACCTAGTTCATCAGCAATTTCCATTTGAGTTTTACCAATTATAAATCTTTCGTTTAATATTTTTCTTTCTCTTTTTTTTAATTTTTCTAAGGCTTTGCTTAAGGCAATTTTTGTTTCTAACTCATATTCATCTTTTTGGTTAGATATTTGGTCATATAAATAGATAGTGTCTCCTCCATCGTTATAAATAGGTTCATACATACTAATGGGACTAGATAAGGAGTCGAGGGCATTAACAATATCATATTCACTTACATTAAGAATATTTGCAATTTCTTTATTAGTAGGATAATTACCATTTTTATCTTGCATTTCTTCTCTTAATTTTAATGTTTTGTATGCAATGTCTTTGATACTTCTGGAAATTCTAAGTGCATTATTATCTCTTAGATATCTTTTTATTTCTCCACTTATCATGGGGACTGCATAAGTACTAAGTTTTAATCCATAAGATAAATCGAAATTATCGATGGCTTTTATTAAGCCAATAACGCCAACTTGAAATAAATCATCCATATTTTCGTTTCTACTTGAGAAAGATCTTAATATGCTAAGTACTAATTTTAAATTGCCATTTATGAGTTCTTCTTTAGCAAATATGTCTCCTTCTTTCATTCTTTTAAATAAGTTAATCATTTCTTCATTACTTAAAACTTTAATATTAGCAGTATTTACGTTTGCTATTTGTACTTTATGACGTGGCATAAAAATCTCCTTTCATAGAAATATTGCTATAAAAAGAAATTTATTATACATATATTTTATTATTTTGTTTTTGCTACTTGCAATTTTAGTTTTTAAGAATGTTTTTTTTAGAACTAAAACGGCATAGCAAATGAAAAAAAGAAAAATACAATTATAAGTATTCTTCTTATTTTAAATAATTTCTATATTTTTTAAAGGCATCATGTTTTTCTAACTCATTATTATCTAAACTTTCAAATATTCTTTTTTGTTCTCTTGATAGTTTTTCTGGAATGATGACATTTAGGATAACATACATATCACCATATCTTTTATTAGAAACATTTTGTATACCTTTTCCTTTTAATCTTAACTTATCACCATTTTGTGAACCATCTGGAATGGTTAAGTTAACAAGGCCATATGCTGTAGGAACTTCTTTTTTGCATCCTAATACTGCTTCTTTTATTGTTAATGGTATAGTTACATAAATATCGTCGTCTTTTCTTTGAAAAAAATCATGCTTTTTGACGGTAAATTCAATATATAGGTCTCCTTGTCTTCCTCCGTTGATACCAGCTTCACCTTTTCCGGCAAGTCTTAATCTGTTACCATCGTCTACTCCTGCGGGAATAGTTACTGTAATTGTTTTGTTTTTCTTTACTGTTCCAATTCCTTTACAGGTACTACATTTTCTTTCGTATGTTTTACCTTTTCCTTTACATTCTGGACAGGTTATTTTAGTAAGAAAACTTCCAAATAATGTTCTTTGTTCGGTTGCAATAGTTCCTGAACCATGGCATTTATCACAGGTATGAAAATCAAAGCCACCTTTACCATTACACTCACTGCATTCTTCGGTAACATCTAAATTAATATCTCTAGTGGTACCATTTACAGCTTCCATGAAGTCAATGCTCATACGGTATAAAATGTCATTGCCATCTCTAGCACTTGAAGTATTGCTTCTTCTACTAGAGGAAAAGCCAAAACCTGACAATATATCATCAAATATATCATTCATGCCTCCAAAGTCAAAACCTTCAAAGCCTGAGAAACCTCCACTGGCATTGGTGAATGCAGAATGTCCAAATTGATCATATTTGCTTCTTTTGTCTTTATCACTTAATACAGCATATGCTTCTTGTACTTCTTTAAATTTTGCTTCAGCATCAGGTTCTTTGCAAACATCAGGGTGATATTTTTTTGCTAATTTACGGAAAGCACTTTTTATTTCATCATCAGTTGCATTTTTAGAAACTCCTAAAACCTCATAATAATCTTTTTTATTCATAATATAACCTACTTACTACTTAATATTTTTTTTAATTCTTCTTTTTTCTTGGCAAATAATTCTAAAGATTCATCAATAACTTTGCCACTTTCTAAATCAATGCCAAGATCTTTTAATAATTCTATTGGGTATTTACTACATCCACTTTTAAGGAAATTTATATATTTTTCTAACATGTTATCTTTTTTATTTATTATATCATATGCTATTTTAATGGCAATGGATAAACCTGTTGCATATTTGTATACATAAAATGAACTATAAAAATGTGGAATTCTTTCCCATTCATATTTGATTAAGTCATCACTTACTATTTTGTCACCATAATATAATTTATTTAGTTCATAATAAGTGCTTGTGAATTCGTTACAAGTAAGGGGAATACCTTTTTGTTCTTTATCATGCATGATCATTTCAAATTCGGCAAACATTGTTTGTCTATATATAGTGGTTCTTACATCTTCTAAGAATTCACTTAGATATGTAATTTTGTCTTCAGTTGTCTTAGCATGTTCATATAGATAATTGTTTAATATCATTTCATTTACGGTGGATGCTATTTCCGCTAAAAGGATAGGATAATCATAGTATGTGTAACTTTGATTATGGGTTGAATAATAACTATGTAAGGAGTGGCCTAGTTCATGGGCTAGTGTAGAAACAGAATTAATCGTGTTATCATAGTTGAGTAATAGATAAGGGTTTGTTCCATAGGTACCCCAGCTATAGGCTCCGCTTTTTTTGCCTTTATTGGGATAAACATCAATCCAGTTTTCGTTAAATGCTTTGGTTAGGAGGCTAGAATAATCAGATCCGAGTGGTTTTAATGCTTCAATTACTTGTTTTTTGCCTTCTTCATAACTTATATCTTTTTCTTCTAAGGTAGTAATTGGAGTATAAATATCATACATATGCATTTCTTCTAGGTTTAAAAATTTTCTTTTTAGTTCTAAATAGTCATACATTTTATCTAAGTTATTATGAACTTTGTTAATTAGATTTTGATAAGTTTTAATATCTACTCTATCTTTATACAAGCTAGCTTCAAGAGGTGAATTATAGCCTCTTATTTCACTTAATGCGATGTCTTCTTTTATTTTTCCTTTATAGGTTGCTGAAAATGTATTTTTATGATTTTTATAGAATTCATACATGATATTAAAGGCATTTTTTCTAATGTTACGGTTCTTACTTTTCATGTATTTGTTGTAATTACTGCTAGTAAGTGGTATTTCATTACCGTTTTCATCTTTGATATTGCCTAGTATAATATCAGCATTCATTAAATTATATTGAACATCATATGGAACTCCTAGAGCATTATTTAATTTAGCAATAACTTTTTCTTCTTTTTCACTTAGAGTGTATTTTTGATAAGCAAAGGTTTTTTCTAAATCAAAACGATATGGTTCTAGTTTTTTGTTTTTTTTGATTAGTTTTAAGATGTCTTTGTAATCATGTTTTAATAGATTTGGTGTTATGAATGATAATTTATCACTCATGATTTCTCCTAGTTTTTCTGTTCTAAGTTTTAAACTTTGTTTATCACTATCTAAGGTATCTGTATCACAGTTCATGTGTGCATATACATATAATTGGGAAAATTTGTTATCCAATTCTTCATAATCTTTTAAGAAGTTGTATAAGGTGTTTTCATCTTTGGTAATTATATCTTTATAATTACTGATATTATTAATTAATTTTTCTATTTCTTTATATTTTTTATCAAAGTCTTTTTTGTCTTTGACTATTTTTGTTAAATCCCATTTGTACTTATTATCTATTTCACTTCTTTTCAAAATACCCATATTTTATAATATCCTTTCAATATAATACTAGTTATAGGAAGTCCTATTGTTAGAACTTCCTATATACATATTTGTATTATTATTTTTCTTCGTAATCAGCGTCGATTGTTGTATCATCTTTTTTGTTCTTGTTTTCTTCTTCGTTTGGAGTTTCAGTTTCTTTTTTCTCTGCTTCGGCTTTTTTAGCTGCTTCTTCATATACTTTAACGGCTAATTTGTTAGCACATTCAAGTAATTTATCTTTCTTAGATTTAATATCTTCAATGTTGTTTTTTTCAACAGCTTCTTTTAAATCTTTGATTAAGTCTTCAGCTTCTTTCTTTTCTTCTTCTGTTACTTTGTCGCCTAAGTCTTTAATGGCTTTTTCAGTAGCAAAGATTACTTGTTCGGCATCGTTTTTAGCATCGGCTTCTTCTTTTCTTTTAGCGTCGGCTTCTTTGTTAGCTTCAGCTTCTTTCATCATTTTATCAATTTCTTCTTCTGTTAATGTGTTTGTGGCTGTGATGGTAATTGATTGTTCTTTGTTTGTGCCTAAATCTTTGGCTTTTACATTAACTATACCATTAGCATCTATATCAAATGTTACTTCAATTTGAGGTATGCCACGTGGTGCTGGTGGAATATTTGTAAGTTGGAATCTACCTAGAGTTTTGTTATCTGCGGCCATTGGACGTTCACCTTGTAATACACGGATATCTACAGCAGGTTGGTTATCAGCAGCTGTTGAGAAAATCTGTGATTTACTTGTTGGAATTGTAGTGTTACGAGGAATTAATACTGTCATAACTCCACCCATTGTTTCGATACCTAATGAAAGTGGTGTAACATCTAATAATAAGACATCTTTA
>ENA-OPNI01000808-OPNI01000808.1-human-gut-metagenome-genome-assembly--contig:-NODE-808-length-10186-cov-1.757773_pt1 | contig 10186 bp, 5 predicted proteins | sample MGYA00241538_ERZ501773 | MGnify/ENA primary metagenome ERZ501773 (study PRJEB25962, sample SAMEA2042556) | human gut metagenome | biome: human gut; feature: human-associated habitat; material: faeces...
CAGACCAATTAATGAGTTAAATAACGAATTACAAAATGTATACGAAGAAATATCAAAAGAGCAAGATGAAAAAAAACAAAAAGTTTTATTTAAAAAGGTTGATACAATACAACAAAGATTGGAATATTGGGATTATTATAGTGCAGAAAGTATTTTGCTGAAAATAATAGAAGGTATGGATATATCATCAAATATGTTAAATAAAAAAATATCTGAGTTATCTGGTGGTCAAAAATCTAAAGTAGCATTTGCTAGATTGTTGTATTCTAAACCGGAGTTAGTTTTATTAGATGAGCCAACTAATCATCTTGATGAAAAAACTAAAAAATTTGTTATAAGTTATTTAAAAGAATATAAAGGTAGTGTTTTTGTTATTTCACATGATATTAATTTTTTGAATCAATTTATAACTAAGACTTTGTTTTTAGATAAAAGAACGAAAAAAATGGAATTGTATGATGGGAATTATGATAATTTTAAAAAATTACACGAAGAAAAAGAAAAGTCATTACAAAAGCAGGCTCAGTGTCAAGAAAGAGAAATAGAACATTTACAAATGATAGTTGATAAGTATTCATCGGCTTCTGGTAAAAAAAAGAAAATGGCACAAGATCGTGAGAAGAAACTGGAAAAACTAAAGGCTAATAAAATAGAAGTTGCTCCACAGCAAAAGAAAGTAAAAATTAATATGGATATGAATAGAACAAGTTCGGATATACCATTAAAAATAAAAAAAGTTTGTTTTAGATATGATAAATCAACTAACGATAATATTATTGACAATTTAACTTTAGATGTTTATAAAGGAGAGAAAATATTAATTGTTGGTGAAAATGGTGTTGGTAAATCAACTTTGCTAAAATTAATTATTGGGCAATTAATACCAGATAGTGGTGAAATTTATTTAGGAAACAAAACTGATATCGGTTACTATGCTCAAGAACATGAACTTTTAGATAATAATAAAACGATTTTAGAAAATTTTTCAGAAGTAACAATATCCCAAAAAGCTTTAAGAGCTTTGCTAGGTAGATTTTTATTTTTTGATAATGATGTGTTTAAAAAAGTTTGTATATTATCACCTGGAGAGCGAAGTAGGGTAGCTTTAGCAAAACTATCATTAAAAGGTGCAAACATGTTAATATTGGATGAACCAACAAATCATTTGGATTCGGAAACGCAATTGATTATAGCGGAAACATTTAAAACCTTTAAAGGAACTATGTTAATTGTGTCACATAATCCTGACTTTGTTGATAATTTGGGAATAGAAAGAACGCTAATATTGCCTGAAGGGGAATTATCATATTATGATAGAAGTGTTGTTGAACATTATCATGAATTAAACTCTAATTACAATAGTAGAAAAAAACGGATGTGATAAGGTGATTGGTTTATTTGCAAATGAAAAACATGCGATAACAAATGAAATAGATGTTAAAAAAATTGAACAAATTATAGATAAAATAAAATATATTAATGACAATTTATGCCATTATGTAATAAAACTATATTATGAATATTCGGACATAATTAGTGAAAATAATGTCAAAGACATTAATGAAGAATTGAAGCATAAATATAAAAATAATATTATTGATATAAAAAATGATATACAAAAAATTAAAAAATGCAACTTGATAATTTCTCCAAGTCATTCAGATACATATTTTATTTTAAGTGAATTGTTTAAAGATTACGATAATAATGTCTTGGTGATATGTTATGACATGCATTCAGATACATACGACTATAATGATGACTTATGGAAAGGTAATGTGTTTTCAAAATTGTTAAAGGAAAATGTAATAGAAAATCTTATTGTATATGGTATTCCTAAAAGTAAAATAAACAATTCATTAAATGATATACCTGTTGATATAAAGGAAAACATAAAAATAAAGGCAGCAATGCTATATAAGGAAGACGGTAATGATGCCATGGTATCTTATTTGAATAGTGTGGTAGGCGATATATTTCAACAAGAGGAGGCATCTTCATTAAAAAAAGAAATAGTAAATATGTATATGCCGATAGAACTTACCAATTGTCCCGAAGTTGACAATGCTCATTTAAGCGGAAATATTAAATATGAAATACAGGACATTTTTCAGAACAAGTATGAATATGGAATTGAATATTACGATCCATATGTGTTTGACTATACTACCATGAGTTATGCGGAAACATATCAAACCTATTATTTGTCTGGAAAATATAAGCACTTTTCAGCAACTATTGTACCATGTGAAACAGGTGGTGAGGAAGCAGTGTTTAAAATTTATGTAGACGGGAATAAAGTTTTTTCTTGTCAGATAACGGATACTTCAAAACCTCAAAAAATAGATTTGGAAGTTACTGGTGGTGAGGAGCTAAAAATAGCATTTATTAATGGATATCAAGCTGATCTTTTGTTAGCCGAACCATATCTATATGAAAACTAACCTATTAAATAATATTGCAAAAGGAGAATTTAGTATGGCACAGATAGCAGATGTAATAAAGTACGAAGGAGATAACACCACATTTATTTGGAAAAGTCCTTTAGAGGATTTTAACAGTATGACACAACTGATCGTTCATGAATCACAGGAAGCTATTTTCTTCATGAATGGACAGGCATTGGATCTGTTTGGTCCGGGCAGATATACATTGGAAACACAGAATGTTCCTAAACTTGGAAAATTTCTGAATCGTGTAACGGGAGATCAGACACCGTTTCACTGTGAGGTATATTTCATCAACAAAACGGAGCAAATGGCAATCAAGTGGGGAACTGATTCCAAGGTAGGCTATATGGATCCACAATATGGATTCCAGCTTTCCATAGGTGCTTGTGGTGAAATGGCATTGCAGGCATCTGATTCCAGAAAATTATTATTAAAACTGGTAGGAACAGAGAATTATCTGAGTCAGGCGCGATTGGTAGATTATTTCAGAGCTTTTTTAATGACGAGAGTAAAGTCGTACATAGCGCAGACTATGCGAACCCAAAAAATTAATATTTTTGAAGTAGATGAACATTTGTCTGAATTTTCAGAGGCTCTCAGAATCTTATTGATTCCTGATTTTGAAGAATATGGTGTCTCATTAAAGAAATTTTTTGTGACGTCCGTGCTCAAGCCGGATGGAGAACCTCAATATGAGAAATTTAAAGAGTTACATTTCAGAGCATATGCAGATATCAGAGATGCACAAATACAACAAAATGTTGAACTCATTAAAGCACAGACAAAAGCACAGCAGACAATAATAGAATCTCAAGGGATGGCTACAAAACGCGCACAGGAAGGATATACATACCAACAGGAACGCGGATTTGATGTCATGGGTGATATCGCTCGAAATGAAGGTAGTGGTTCAGACCTGAGGAATGCTGCAATGGGAATTGGCATGGGATTTGGAGTTGGTGGAGCATTTGGAAGTGCTGTTAATAATATTGCTAATCAGACAATGGGTGGCCTGATGGAACCCGTTGGCGGAACAATAAACACGCCTACATCATCTGTGCAAAATGAGCCGGATATTCCGGGAATGATTCACTTAAAAGCTGATCAGGCAGAACAATCATCGCCTGTAAATCTTGAAAAAGAACCAAATATAGATAATGCAACAGCCGAGACAGATGATTTGTCAAAATTTAAGAAGAGACTGGAAAAGCTTAATTTGATGAAAGAAGCAGGATTGCTTACAGATGAGGAATTTACTGCTCAGAAAAACAGATTGTTGAGTGAACTGTAAAAGGAGATTATTACTATGAAATCAAAGTTTAAGATGTATGTTATTGTATGGGCTGCCGTGGTTGTACTTTTCAATGTAATTGTTTTTATTACACCAAATGAGGTCGCAGGAATGAGTAAATTTGGCGGAGCCTTTTGGGTTGGATATGCATTTATCATGGTACTTTTTCTTGCGCAACTTGGAATTGGATGGTATGCGATTAAGGATGATCTGGCAAAGACGTTTTATAATATTCCACTGCTGCAGATTAGCTACAGCACTATGATTGTAATGCTGGTTGTGGGAGTTCTTTGTATGGCAATTCCCCAGTTCCCAGTTTGGCTTGGAATTATAATATGCCTGTTGGTGGTAGTCTTTGGGGGGATCAGTGCAGCCTTGGCTCAGACGGCATCTTCTGTAGTTAGTGATATTGATGTGAAAGTGAAAAACAAGACATTTTTTATTCGTTCTCTTACTGTGGACATTGAATCATTATTAGCACGAAGTGAACAGCCCGAGATTAGAGACGAGGTAAATAAAGTATATGAAGCAGTCTGTTACTCGGATCCGATGTCAAATGAGGCTCTGGCAGGTGTAGAGGCACAGATTACATTAAAAGTAAGTGAACTTGTGGATGTAATTGAAAAATCAGATATTGAACTTGTGAAAAAGACGGTTCGAGAGATAGTTATTTTATTAAATGACAGAAATAAAAAATGTAAGCTTTTGAAGTAGTTTACAAGTAAAATGAATCGTAGGAGAGGGATAAAGGCATATGATAGTATACAAATGCAAAATGTGCGGAGGCAATCTGAATATTCAGGAAGGAGAAAAAACAGCGGTTTGTGAATATTGCGGAACGCAGCAGACCGTGCCGTCCACAGATGATGAGAAAAGAGCAAATTTGTTTAATAGGGCAAATCATTATCGTCAAAATTGTGAGTTTGATAAGGCACTGGCTATTTATGAGCATATTTTAGATGAAGACAGTAATGATGCAGATGTATACTGGTCTATTGTGCTTTGCAAATATGGAATAGAGTATGTGGAAGACCCGGCAACCAAAGAAAGAAAACCTACAATCAATCGTATGCAGGCACAGTCGATCCTGCAGGATACTGATTATCAGATGGCATTGGAACATGCAGACTATACACAGAAAAACCTGTATGAGAAAGAAGCAGCAGAAATTGATCGAATTCAGAAAGAGATTCTGAGGATTGCCCAACAGGAAGAACCGTATGATATTTTTATCAGCTATAAGGAAAAGGCTCCTAATGGAGAGAGAACAAAGTCTTCTGTATTGGCACAAGATGTGTATAATCATTTGACGAAGGAAGGATATCGTGTATTTTTTTCCAGAATATCTTTGGAAGACAAATTGGGACAGAAATATGAGCCTTATATTTATTCTGCATTGAATTCGTCTAAGATAATGCTGGTAATTGGAACAGAAAGAGATGAATTTACGGCACCTTGGGTAAAAAACGAATGGAGCCGCTTTCTTACTATGATGAGAGAAAATTCAGAGAAGCTGCTTATTCCATGTTTTAGAGATATCACAATAGATGAATTGCCGGATGAATTTCAGATTTTACAGAGCCAGGATATGGGAAGGATTGGTTTTGAACAGGATTTGTTAAGAGGAATTGAAAAAGTAGTACGGCAGAAGAAAGAAGAGAGTACGATTTCAAGGAAAACTGTGTACGAAAATAATCAGTCCTTGGATAGATTATTGCAAAATGCAGAGACTTATATGAGGCTTGGAAATTATACAGAGGCTATAGAAGTATATAATAAAATCATCAAGCTTTATCCAGAAGATTACAGAGGCTGGTGGGGAATGATGATATCCAACAGTAATAATTTTATGGTACGAGAGTATGATTCTGGTTTTGAAGCAAAGATGAATGAGTGGTTTTCATATTTTCGGCAGTTGGTATCAGCGGAAGAATACGAAAAAGGGAAACAGCAGTATGAAGAGTATAAAAAGAAACTTTCAAAAGTACAAACAAGATACGAGATAGAAGAAGTGAAGAATATTATAACAATGCACGAGAATGTAATAAATTCTTTGAAGAAAAAGAAAGATTCTATTGATCAAGACATGGTCAGAGAAAATGCAGCTCATAATAGAACGCTTAAGGAAATAGATAGCAAAATAAGTGAGAGAGATTATAATATTAGTATTTGTGATGAAAAACTATTAAAAGAAAAAAGAAGTTGTACTATTTCTGGTGTTGCACTTGTAGTTTTTCTTATAATAGGTATTTATTTGTGTTCATTGGGATCTGCTGCAATATGTCTTGGACTATTTGTTTTAACGTTTGACCTGGGAACGGCAATTCCTATGATTACAGTAAAAAGTAGAAATATTAATGATTTAAAAGCCGATAAAGAAAAAAATTATCAAGCAATTAATGAACAGGAGGATGTTAAAAAGACTCAAAAAAGAAAACATGAAGCAGCAATAACGATAAATATGGAATCAAGTAAGGACGTTGAAAATAAAATTCAAGTACAACAGGCGGTAATTGAACAATGTCAAAATTATATGAGTAGAGAATATGAAATTGAACAGTTATTATTTGCATGTGAGTGCAGAAAGGTTGGAATCGACAAAGAAATCGATAGAGAATTCGCAGATTTACGGAATAAGATACTGGCTGATAATGCTATAGATTGAAAATAGTAAGATTTAGAGGATTATAGGTGCATAACATGAGTATATGCTATTACGAATTGGCAGATAACAGATATTTAGGTATGAGTGTTTTTGAGATATCTTCATTTCCAGGCAGTATTTCAACAAACACAAATTTACAGGAAAATTGCGAAAAAATAGCAGATACATTTCAGCAAATATTGTCTGAAACACATAGAATGGTGAGTCAGAATGTCTGCATGGAATTGCTTTGGCTGACAGAGAAAACGGAAAATCAAATTTTTCGCTCTAAAATACGCATTTTTGGCGTGCTGCGAAAGTTGGGATCGGACAAAGAAAGCATTGCATATATGCTGGAAAATATCAAGAGAAACTATGTCACAACTTTATCTGCTATGCAGTTCGGAATTCTAACAGAGGAAAGCGTAACTCAAGATTTGATGAATATGTTAGGTCAAGTGGATGACAGTTGTGTGTATTCCGTGGTTAAAAGTGAAAGATGCCTTGGAAATGCCAATTCAATATATCCATATTATTTTTGTGATGTAATTCCCGGGCACAATGTTTCCAATTTTAATGGATTGATTTCCGGACTGAGTCAACAGGAGAATTGTTGTGTAAGCTTTCAACTGTTTCCGGTTCAAATGACAACAGAAGAAATTACGATAATCAATGAAGTGGCTGGTGAATTGGGAAGAATTACATCAGGCATGATGATCAACAGAGAACTCTATCGTGATTCGGCAGCAGGAGAACCATTAAAGGCATATAATTACTATAACGAACGCAGGAATGAACCTTATTTTCTTTATAATATTCTGGTATTTGGAGAAAGAGCCTGCTGTGCAAGTCTGGCAACAAAGGTAATCAGCCATTTGCAGAGTGGAAAAGAGCAGATTGTCAAATGCGATCCAATCTGTATAGATTTGACTTCCGAAAAAATTAATCTGGATAAGCAGTTTCCATATTATGTTTGGAATGTAAATACACGATTGATGCACTATTATCGTAATAAAAAGATTCAGGCTGCAATTCCGCTGGCACAAAGACTTTTTCGACTTCCTTATATGATAACAGCGGAGGAGGCAGCCAGCTTTTATCGGCTGCCCTTATATGAAAAGACAATGACTGCGCTGAAAAATAATCAGGTATTACAGGCACAGGAACAATTTGCAAAGGATGTTGTAGACGAACGAAACATTCAGATAGGCCGATTGGTTACAAATGATTCTTCAAAAATTATGATAGGCTGTCCTGAAAAGTCATTTACCAAGCATGCATTAGTAGTGGGAACACCTGGTTCCGGAAAAACTACATTTTCGGTGAATTTGCTGTTACAGTTTGCAAGAAGGGGAATTCCTTTTTTGGCAATTGAACCTACAAAAACAGAGTATCGTGCGATGATTGATGCTTTGCCGAAACTACAGATTTTTACACCGGGCAATAATGCAGTTTGTCCTTTTGTAATTAATCCATTTATACCGCCGAAGGGAATCCGGATCGAACAGTATATTCCCAGCCTTGCGAGTGCATTCAAGGCGGCATTTTCTATGCCTTCACCGTTGGATATGATTTTCCTAAAAGCAATCAGGACCTGCTATATGCAGTATGGATGGAAAGATTACAGTATAGCAGGGGATCCGGATGTCACATTGTTTGGGCTGCATGAATTTATTATCGTATTTCAGAAGCTGCTTAAAAATACAAATTATAGTAAAGAGGTGAAGGGAAATTTAGAAAGTGCCGGATTACTGCGATTGTCTAATCTAATAGAGCAAAACAGCAATATATATGATAGTATCAATACTGTACCAATTGAGGATCTTTTAACGCAGCCCACGGTACTGGAATTGAATGCAATAGACAATGCGGAACAAAAATCATTGATCATCGCATTACTTTTGATTAATATTTGTCTTTATACCAAGCATAATCATGTTGGTGATGGTGAATTAAAAAATGCGATATTAATAGATGAAGCGCATGTTCTGTTGGGAGGAGGCAGTGCGGATGCAGGGGAAGGAAGCCCGAATTCTCAGGCAACAACAGTGAAGGCCCTGCAGGATATGATTGCGGAGATTCGTTCTTATGGCACGAGTATCATTATTGCGGATCAGTCACCTACCAAAGTTAGCAGGGAAGTAGTTGCCAATACGGATATTAAGGTATCTTTCCGCTTAGTGCAGTCGATCGAAAAGGAATTGATAGCAGATAGCACGAATATGGGTGAAGAGGAAGAAAATCGTTTATCTAAATTAAAACCGGGAGAGGCTTACATATATTATAGCAAACTTGATACACCGCAGTTGGTGATGACGGAGGATATCAGGGAAAAAGAAGGAATCCGTCTGAGTGTTCCCAATGAAGAAGTGGCAGAAAGAGCAACTTATTGGAAAGAGCATTTGGAATTGTTGAAGCCTTTTCAAGAGTGTAGTCAATGTAAATATTGTGCGGAGAGTTGTGATTTTAAGGTTCGTTCCAACGCAGATTATATTGCGAATGTTGCCTTGGAAAAATATCGGGCTTCTATTAGGGATGCTGCTGATATAAAGAAATTGATATATCATTTATCGAAACTCATGAAGGAAGAGTGGGATAAATATGTGGATATTGATGGAGAACGCTTGAAAATATGTACAAAGATAAAACTATATCGTAAGTGTGAGACAGAGTTTCCTTTTAGGTTTTCTGAAAAGGAAAAGCAGATTTTATTATATCGGGAACCAGAGAATTCAAAGGAAGATAAAGATGATTAAGAAAGGAAAGGTTCATGTGCGATTTTGATGGTGATTGCGGAGAAGATATGGATGTGGAATGTGATGTAGATACAGATGTGGAAACGGATAGCGACATCGGAGAGGAAATCGATAGTGATTTTGAAGGAGATCTTGGGATGGAAGTTGATGATGGAGTGGACGATGCGTTTGAAGCAGAAATCAACGATGGCTTTGAAGATGACTTGGCAGAGGGAGAAACTTACTTTGAAAATGATATAGATACAAGCTTTGTTATGGATTTAGGTACGGAAGACACAGAAACGGATAGTGCGGATGAAATCGACAATTTAGAATTGCCGGAAGAACTGCAAACAGGAGAATTACCAGAACGTTTGGAATTGGAATCAGCGGAACAGATAGAAGAATCGGAGCCTGAGTTAACTATAACAGGGGAGATATTGGATGAGTTTATAAAAGAAACAGAGGACACAGATACGTTAAATAGCCTTCGGTATGCTGTAGAGAGCGGGAGACTGCAGGTGGATACGGAGGAACTGCCAGAGGAAACGGATGCGACAGAACCGGAATTAAGTGTGCCAGAGGAAATGCTGGATGAAGTTGTTAGTAAAACGGAAGATACAGATGTGTTGCATAGTCTTCGGGATGCTGTAGAAAGTGGAAGACTGCAGGTGGATACGGAGGAGCTGTCAGAGGAAATGGATACGACGGCACCGGAATTGAGCGTGCCAGAGGAAGTATTGGATGAAGTTATTAGTGAAACGGAAGATGCAGATGCATTGAATAATCTTCGAGATGCTTTAGAAGCTGGAAATCTTGAGGTAGAAACGCAAGAATTGGAAGAAGATATTTCTGGGGAGGTAGAGGAAGAAGACGTTTCTGAAGAATTAGAAACTGGAGAAGAGGATGTTCCTGCGGAATCAGGAATAGAAGAAAATTTATCTGAAGGATTAGAGATGGAAGAAGATGTTCCAGAAGAATTTGAGGAAGAAGAGGATATTCCTGAAGAGCTAGAGGAAGAGGAAAATAAGGAAGAACTAAAAACGGAAGACATTATGCGAGATGT
>ENA-OPNI01000821-OPNI01000821.1-human-gut-metagenome-genome-assembly--contig:-NODE-821-length-10028-cov-1.803770_pt1 | contig 10028 bp, 6 predicted proteins | sample MGYA00241538_ERZ501773 | MGnify/ENA primary metagenome ERZ501773 (study PRJEB25962, sample SAMEA2042556) | human gut metagenome | biome: human gut; feature: human-associated habitat; material: faeces...
CGCCCGATCCGCCATCCTTGGAGATGACGGCGTACTGCTGCATCGAATAGAACAGCACGACGGTCAGCACGAGGAGGCCGATTATAACGGCGGCGGGGATTATCGCATAGCTGCGCTTTTTCCGCCTGCCTTTGTAAAATTCACTGTTTCTTGCCAAAAAAGTTCCCCCCAGCTTCGGGTAATCAGTCCTCTATCATCTCTATGCGGCGGATGTGCCGCTCGCCGTTGGAAAACGGGGTGTCGAGGAAGGTGTCAACGATCTTCAGCGCAAGGCCCGGGCCGACAACGCGCGCGCCGAGCGCGAGGACGTTGGCATCGTTGTGCTGACGGGCCAAATGGGCGATTTCCGGAATCCAGCAAAGTGCCGCACGGATACCCTGATGCTTGTTCAGCGTCATGCTGATGCCTTCTCCGCTTCCGCAGATGGCAATCCCCGGATAGCATTCGCCTTTTTCTACGGCCAACGCCAATGGATGTGCATAATCGGGATAGTCGCAACTTTCAGTGGAGTAAGTACCAAAATCCTTGTATTCCCATCCTTTAGCTTCCAGCCATTTTTTTACGTATTGTTTCAATTCAAATCCGGCATGGTCGGATGCAAGTCCTATTGTTTTCATTAGAGCATTTCTTTTACTTGGTTATACACATTTTCTGCGGTGAATCCCAGTTTTTCATCCAGCACTTTGTAAGGAGCAGAGAAACCGAATGATTCCAGGCCCCAGATTTTACCGTTGGCACCTACCAGTCCGAGCAAGTTTACCGGCAGTCCGGCTGTCAGACCGAATACTTTGGCTCCTGTAGGAAGGATGCTTTCCTGATATTCCTTGCTCTGGCTGCGGAACAAGCCTTCTGACGGTACAGACACGATACGGGTTTTAATGCCGTCTTTATGCAACAGTTCAGCTCCGGCTACCAGTGTAGAAACTTCAGAACCAGAAGCTACCATGATGACATCTGGATTTTCGTCAGAACCAGCTACGATGTAAGCTCCTTTGGCAGCCTGTGCATAGTCTGTTCCTTCCGGCAACATATTGATGTTCTGGCGAGACAGAATCAAAGCCGACGGAGTGTCGGTATTTTCCATAGCCAGTTTCCAGCAAACAGTCGTTTCTTCTGCATCGGCCGGACGGAGAACCAACATAGAGTTCTTTCCGTGGTGGTTTTTCAGTTTTTCCATCAAACGAATCTGTGCTTCCTGTTCTACCGGTTCGTGTGTAGGTCCGTCTTCTCCTACGCGGAATGCATCGTGTGTCCAGATGAATTTCACTGGCAACTGCATGAGGGCAGCCATACGTACGGCTGGTTTCATGTAGTCTGAGAATACGAAGAAGGTACCGCAAGCTGCGATGACACCGCCATGCAAAGCCATACCGATGCAGCAGCAAGCCATGGTCAGTTCAGCTACTCCGGCTTGGAAGAAGGCACCGCTGAAATCTCCGTTGGTGAAGGCGTGAGTCTGTTTCAGGAAGCCGTCGGTCTTATCTGAGTTAGACAAGTCGGCAGAAGCACAAATCATGTTAGGAACCTGCTGTGCCAATGCGCCCAATACGGTAGCCGATGCGTTACGGGTTGCATCGTTTGCTTTCTGCTGGATGTGTGCCCAGTCTACTTTCGGTGCAGCACCACTGAACCATTCTTTCAGTTGTGCGGCTTTTTCCGGGTTGGCGGCAGCCCATGCAGCTTCTTCTTCATGACGGGCAGCTGCGATGGCTTTCAGTTCTTCTGCACGTTTGGCGTAGATTTCTTTTACGTCGTCGAAAATAACGAACGGATTTTCCGGATCACCGCCTAAGTTCAGGATGGTATTTTTGTAAGCGTCGCCACCCAGAGGAGCTCCGTGAGTCTTGCAGTTATGTTCGTATGAAGTGTTGTCTGCCTTGCGGGCACCCTTACCCATAATACATTTACCGATAATCAGGGTCGGGCGTTTGCTCTCAGCTTTTGCTGCATTCAAGGCTGTACGGATTTCTTCGCAGTCGTTACCGTTGATTTCGATGACGTTCCATCCCCATGCACGGTATTTCATGGCTGTATCTTCCGTAGTTACATCCTTTGTTTCAGTAGACAACTGAATTTCGTTGGAGTCGTAGAACATAATCAGGTTGTCCAGTCCCAGGCATCCGGCAATACGTCCGCTGCCCTGAGAGATTTCTTCCTGAATACCTCCATCTGAGATATATGCATAGATAGTTTCTTTTGCAAAAGTCGGATTGCCTGTGCGGGCAGCCAGGAATTTAGCAGCGATGGCAGCACCTACCGCAAAGGTATGTCCCTGTCCGAGCGGACCGGATGTATTTTCAATGCCGCGCATTACGTCTACTTCCGGATGTCCCGGAGTAGGAGAACCCCACTGGCGCAGTTGCTGCAATTCTTCCAATGTGAATTTTCCGATGAGTGCCAGCTGTGAATACAACATCGGAGACATGTGACCCGGGTCGAGGAAGAAACGGTCACGTCCTTCCCATTTCGGGTTCTGAGGATCATATTGCAGGAACTCAGAGTACAGTACATTGATGAAATCGGCTCCACCCATTGCACCTCCGGGATGACCGGATTTCGCTTTTTCAACCATTGATGCAGCTAAAATACGAATATTGTCAGCGGCATGGTTCATTACTTGTTTACTGTTCATATTATTAATTTTTTAATTTGTATGCTACATAAGGCAGACACCGCTATGGGTACCTGCTTCTTGAAATTATGAGCAAAGGTATGACATTTATATGTAAATTACAAAGTGGAAGTAAGTTATTTATTTCACATTTTTTTACTTCTTGTATTTCACTGCAGCCTCTTCTACAGGCAGACAAGCCTTGTATTTTTCAATATAAGCGTTGAATCCGGCTACGTTTTCTGCCGTAGGTGATACCTCTACGCCTGCATTGCCTGCAAATACCTTTTCGTCGAGGAAGTCGGCTAAAGACTGCTTCTTGTCATTATTTACTAGGTAAGAACCCAGCAGGGCGATACCCCATGCACCGCCTTCACCGGCCGTCTCCATGACAGAAATCGGAGAATTGATGGCTGCAGCCAATACACGCTGGCCTACACCTTTGGTGCGGAACAAACCGCCATGACCCGTAATGCGGTCTACCTTAATCTTTTCTTCGTTGAAGAGGATGTCATTACCAATTTTTAATACGCCTACAGAAGCATACAAGTGAGCGCGCATGAAGTTAGCCAGATTGAATTTGTCGTTGGCTGTACGCACGAACAACGGGCGTCCTTCTGTCAGTCCTGTCACAGGTTCGCCTGAGAAGTAGTTGTAGGAAATCAGTCCACCGCAGTCGGCATCACCTGTCAAAGCGTTATTGTACAGCTTGCCGAAGATTTCGTCCATGTCTACCGGCATGCCCATCAGTTCCTGGTATTCCTTGAACAGGTTGACCCATGCGTTCAGGTCGGAAGTACAGTTGTTGCAGTGTACCATGGCTACCAGACTACCGTCGGGAGTAGTCACCATATCAATCATTTCATACGGTTTTGACAGGTCTTTTTCCAGTACAATCATAGAGAAGGAAGAAGTACCGGCTGAAACGTTACCAGTCCGCTGTTTTACGGCATTGGTGGCCACCATGCCTGTGCCCGCATCTCCTTCCGGAGGACATACAGGAATGCCTGCCTTCAAGTGGCCGGATACATCCAGCTTCTTGGCACCTTCTTCGGTCAGGCAACCGGCATTTTCTCCGGCCAGCAAGACTTTAGGCAGGATGTCGGTCAGTTTCCAGCTGAATCCGTAGGGAGCCACCAGTTTGTCGAACTTAGCCACCATTTCGGCAGAATAGTTCTTTGTGGCAGGGTCGATAGGAAGCATACCGGACGCATCACCGATACCCAGTACCTTTTCACCGGTAATCTGCCAGTGTACATAGCCGGCAAGTGTGGTAAGGAACGTGATGTCTTTTACGTGCTCTTCCTTGTTCAGGATGGCCTGATACAGGTGAGAGATACTCCATCTCAGAGGAATGTTATAGACGAACAGTTCAGACAGTTCGGCCGCAGCTTTTCCAGTGTTGGTATTTCTCCAGGTACGGAAAGGTACCAGAATTTCAGCCTTGTCATTGAAAGGCATATATCCGTGCATCATGGCACTGATGCCGATGGCTGCCAGCGTTTCGATTTCTATGCCATATTGTTTTTTTACGTTAGCGCGAAGATCGGCGTAGCAATCTTGTAGCCCAGCCCAGATAGCTTCAATGCTGTAGGTCCAGAGTCCGTCTACCAACTGGTTTTCCCACGTATGACTACCTTGTGCGATGGGTTTGTTTTCCTGGTCAATCAAGACAGCTTTGATTCGGGTGGAACCGAATTCAATACCCAAAATGGCCTTGCCTGCCTCAATGGTTGACTTAGCATCTGATTTCATATCAAAATCAACAATTTAAAGTTAAGAAATAAAGCAATAGGAAAAATTAAAAGTGCTGCCAGAAAGAAGGTTTCTGTCCAGCACTTTTAATGAAACTGACAAAGTCTTAGCAGAGTGCTTTGTTCAGCATGTAGTATACTTCGTTCATGCGAAGTTCTTTCTTGAATTCACCGATGGTAGTGTCTTTGTTGATATGTACCATTTCAATACCGGCGATTTCAGCATAGTCTTCCCAGTATTCTGCAGTCAGGTCGTATGAGAAGCAAGAGTGGTGTGTACCACCAGCCAAGATCCATGCACCCGCACCGATTTCGAAGTTAGGCATCGGTTTCCAAAGAGCAGAAGCAACCGGCAATTTAGGCAGCGGTTTCGGTTCGATGCATTCTACGTCGTTTACAATCAGACGGAAACGGTTGCCAAGGTCTACTACAGTAGCTGTACATCCTGTACCTACCTTAGAAGTGAAGACAAGACGTGCAGTCTGGCTCTTGCGAACGCCGATACCCAGGAAGTGTACTTCCAAGCGAGGTTTCTTGGCAGCAATCATCGGGCAAACTTCCAGCATGTGGGCCTGCAGGATGGCACTGTTTTCACCGTCGAAGTTCAGTGTGTAGTCTTCCAGGAAAGAGCATCCGTTAGGCAATCCCTGATTCATTACCCATACAGTACGGTATAAAGCAGCTGATTTCCAGTCGCCTTCTGCTCCGAAACCGTATCCTTCTGCCATCAGTCGCTGAGAAGCCAAGCCCGGAATCTGGTCGAAGTGGCTGCCGTCTGTCTGACCCAGGTCGTCGAAGTTAGTAGTGAAACCTTTGGCACCTTTTGCTTTCAGAATGGCGCGGAGAGCCAGTTCAGCTTTGGCAGAGTTCCAGACTTTCTGGTAAGCTTCTGTAGATTTGTCTTCCAGTTCTGCATCGTGGTCGTATTCGCTGAAGTAAGTCTTTACCAATGCATCCACGTCTTCGTCTTTTACAGCTTTGTGGTATTCCATCAGTTCGCTTACCGGGCAGTAGTCTACATGGTATCCCATGCGCTGTTCAGCTTCTACCTTGCCACCGTCGGTAGCGGCTACATTGTTCATCTGGTCGCCGAAGCGGATAATCAGCATGTCCTGAGCGTCAGCCCATGCAGCACATACACGCATCCAGACAGCAATCTTCTTCTGAGTAGATTCTTCTTTCCAGTAACCTACTACCACTTTGCGACGGATACGCATGCGGGTGCAGATATGACCGAATTCGCGGTCGCCGTGAGCAGACTGGTTCAGGTTCATGAAATCCATGTCCATTGTGTCCCATGGAATTTCTTTGTTGAACTGAGTGTGCAGGTGGAGCAACGGTTTTTTCAATTGCTGCAAGCCGTGAATCCACATCTTGGCCGGAGAGAAAGTGTGCATCCAAGTGATGATACCGATACATTTATCGTCGTTGTTGGCTGCTTTAAATACAGCTTCTACTTCTTTTGAAGAATTGGCTGTTCCTTTATATACCACTTTCACAGGCAGTTTGCCGCTGGCGTTCAAACCTGCTACCATTTCGTTGCTGTGTGCGTCTACTGCGATGACTGCATCGCCTCCGTAAAGGAGCTGAGCTCCGGTTACGAACCATACTTCATATTGATCAAATGTGTTCATAGTGATTTTATTTATTATTAATTAATTGGTTGGCTTTGTTGTTATTTCTTTTGTCCGTAATAGGCATTCGGACCGTGCTTGCGGCTGAAGTGTTTTTCCACCAACAGCGGATTCATGGTCAGGTGCGGGTTGATGGCGTAAGCAATGCTGGCCATTTTTGCCACTTGTTCCATGACTACGGCATTGTGTACAGCGTCGTGTGCATCTTTACCCCATGAGAAAGGTCCGTGATTCTTTACGAGCACTCCCGGAGTATGTACCGGATTCATGCCCTCGAAGCGTTTCACGATGACATTTCCCGTTTCCAGTTCGTAGGCACCCTTCACTTCTTCTTCTGTCATGTCGGCTGTACAGGGAATAGCCTCGTGGAAATAGTCTGCATGAGTGGTACCGATGTTCGGAATGTCGCATCCGGCCTGTGCCCAGGCAGTGGCGTAAGTAGAGTGGGTGTGTACCACTCCGCCGATTTCAGGGAAAGCTTTGTAGAGAACCAGATGAGTAGGGGTGTCGCTTGAAGGGCGCAAATCGCCTTCTACTACGTTTCCTTCCAAATCGACTACTACCATATCCTCAGCTTTCATTTCATCGTAAGACACTCCGCTAGGTTTGATGACTACCAGTCCGCTTTCACGATCGATGGCAGATACATTTCCCCACGTAAAAATCACCAGTCCGTGCTTTACCAAATCCAGGTTTGCATGGAAAACTTCTTCTTTTAGTGCTTCTAACATGTGATTAAAGTTTAAATTTCGGGTCCTTCTGATAGGCCTTGTCATTGAATTTATAGAGAGAGGCGCCTCTTCTGGATCCTGTTTTATCTATTTTATTAGTTTTTTCAATAAATCCCATTTCTGCGATACGTTTGCGGAAATTGCGCTTGTCCATCGGCTCGCTGTAGATGGCTTCATACAAGCTTTGCAGCTGGGTCAAGGTGAACAGCTCGGGAAGCAGGTTGAAGCCGATGGGGGCTCTTGATGCCTTCTGGCGCATGATGGCACGTGCTTTCTCCACCATCTCGTTGTGATCGAAAATAAGTTCGGGAATTTCATTGATGTTTATCCAATGCGCATTGTGTTGCTGCACCAGTTCCCGGTCATATTCGTTGATGTTGATAAGCGCATAATAGGCCAGTGAAATTACGCGTTCTCCCGGATCACGGTCTACGGCACCGAATGCCCCAATCTGGTCCATATATACATTCTCCAGACCGGTCAGCTCGCTCAGTACCCGTTTGGCCGCATCGTCCGCACTTTCGTTTTCCTGGATGAATCCTCCCATCAGAGACCATTGGCCCATTGCCGGCTCAAAATTTCGTTTCAGCAGCAATAAGTTCAGTTCTCCTTTTTCGAATCCGAAAATGATACAGTCGATGCCGACGTAGAATTTGGGATTATGATTATAATAAGTGGTCATTCAATTTTTGACTTTTTGTTCTTTTCAACTAGGTTTCTTGTCGGTTTCTGTTATTTCTCCACTGTAAATTTGAAGATGCAGTGACTCTGGTAAGTTTGTCCTGGAGCCAGAATAACAGAAGGCCATTGTGGCTTGTTGGGGCTGTCGGGATAGTGCTGTGTTTCCAAACAAACGGAAGCCCGTTGCGGATAGGCAATGCCTTTCTTTCCTTTCACTGTTCCGTCCAGGAAATTTCCTGTATATACCTGTATACCTGGTTCATTGGTGTAGACTTCCAAGCTGATACCTGTGGTTGGACAAGTCAGTTTGGCAGCCAGCTGGTTGATGTCGCCTTTGGTCTTCAATATCCAGTTATGGTCGAATCCGTTACCGAATTTCACTTGTTCGTTGGTAAAGTCTGTGACATCTGGACTGATGGTCTTCGGCGTGTTGAAGTCGAACGGAGTATCTTTTACTGCCATCATTTCGCCGGTGGTCATGAAGGTGCTGTCTACTGGTGTGATGCTGTCGGAAGCCACATAAAGCACGTGGTCGGTAGCCGGTTTTGAAGGATCACCGCTCAGGTTGAAGTACGAGTGGTTGGTCATGTTGATGACAGTCGTCTTGTCGGTAGTGGCATCGTATTGGATATCAATGGCGTTATCAGCTGTCAGAGAATAGGTTACATGAGCCGTTACGTTGCCCGGGAAGTTATTGTCTCCATCCGGTGATTTCATGGTCAGCACAAGGGTACTGTCATTGGTTTGATTAGCTTCATATACTTGATATTGCCATCCTGTAGGACCTCCGTGCAGACAGTGCCCGAAATTGTTTGTCGGGAGTTGGATTTCTTGTCCGTCAAGAGTGATTTTACCTTTGTTGATTCGGTTGGCATAACGTCCGATGGCTGCACCGAAATCACTCGGAATATGCTGGTAGTCAGCTATGCTGTCGAAGCCGAGAACCACATCGGTCATCTTGCCGGTTTTGTCGGGAACCATAATGGAAACCAGTCGACCCCCAAAATTGGTGACACAGACTTCCATCCCCTGATGATTCTTTAAAGTGTAAAGTTTTACAGGTTTTACACTATCTACCAGCGTCTCAAAATTGGCTGGGTCCAAACCCGATAAGGTCAGTTTGGGAGCTTCTTGTTTTTGACTGCATCCGCAGAAAAAAATTAAAGCAGCACTCATGCCTAGAAGTGATTTCTTCATGCTTTTCATAAATTTATATTTAATATTATTTGTGTGGTGTAAAAGTAACACTTAAAATGATTGGTTGTTCTTTTTTTCAAATGTTTTTCAACATAGAATGCATGTTTTTCGATAGTTTCTATATAAAAAAAGGAAGAGGATACGCAATCTTCTGCATACCCTCTTCTATTATAAGTTGTTGTTTTTTGGATTACCAGAAATATGCATAGAACAATGCACACAGTACCACAACGCCCAATGTGGCAATAACATCCCACATATTCCAGCTTTCGCGGATGGCTTTCTTGTAGTCGCCTGTGAATGTGATGGCGGCAATCTGTTCAGATGTTGGTTTGGCAGTAAACATGGATACCACGTACATCAGAATGACGATGAATACAAGTAACCATACTTCGAAGATGAGCCAGTTGGTTTGCCAGAACCAAGAGGTGTATTCCCAGAATGCACCGTCCATGACAGCTTTGCCTGAGTCGGTGATTACATTGGTCAGCAAACGTACCATACCGATGAGGAAACCGCCAATAAGGCCCCATTCTCCGGCTTTCGGAGTGATGCGTTTAGAGAAGATACCAAGGGTGAATACGGCTACCATGGCAGGGGCAATCAAAGACTGGATATCTTGAAGATAAGAATACAGGTTACCCATGTTCATCATGATAGGCATCCAAGCCAATCCTAAGAGTACGACTACGACGGTAGCAACACGGCCTACCATTACGTAGTGGCTTTCACTCATACCTTTTTTCATCGGTTTGTAGAAGTCTTCTGTAAATAAAGTGGCGCAGCTGTTGAAGAAGGCAGCCAAAGAAGCTACAAGGGCACAAATGAAACCGATTGTGACGATACCTTTCACACCGGCTGGCAGGATGTTTTTGACCATCATGGCGAAGGCGCCGTCCGTGTCATGTGTGTTGGTAATGTCCATAACGATGTTGCTGCCGGTCTTTTGAGAGAGTGCGAAAGCCACCATACCCGGAATCAGGAACATGAATACAGGTAGCAGTTTGAAATAGCCGGCTGCGATTGTACCGCGGCGTGCGCGAGCCATGACTTTGCGGTTGTCTTCTCCTTTGGTTTGTCCGAGTACACGTTGTACGATATGCTGGTCAGTACACCAGTACCAGAAACCGATGATGGAGGCTCCAAGGAAGACTACGTAGCCAGGGAACTGCGGATACATGGGGTCGGCAGGGTCGGTGTGGAACATGTGGGTTGTCCCGAAGCCGTCGTGTGCGGCGTTACAAGCGGCCATCATTTGTGACCATCCTTCTGCGATGCTGCCGTCTCCAAGCATATTCAGACCAAGGAACAAAACGAGGAACGAACCAATAATCAATATCGGGGTTTGGATGGCAGAAAGTGTCATTACACCTTTCATACCACCGAAAACTGTGAATACGGCTGTAATGAAAATAAGACC
>ENA-OPNI01000822-OPNI01000822.1-human-gut-metagenome-genome-assembly--contig:-NODE-822-length-10025-cov-2.055868_pt1 | contig 10025 bp, 8 predicted proteins | sample MGYA00241538_ERZ501773 | MGnify/ENA primary metagenome ERZ501773 (study PRJEB25962, sample SAMEA2042556) | human gut metagenome | biome: human gut; feature: human-associated habitat; material: faeces...
CCAACACCCTGCGGGTGGAAATGACGGCGGCAAGCAATGGGGCAGAATATCGCTGCTTCATTACCGATGCCAACGGCGATATGGGTGCCACTCGTATTGCTACCGTTAAGCTGGATATCCTGGACTGGGAGATGGAGTACAACACCAGCGGCATCCGTACCAAGCGGAGCAGCGAGGAAAAGACCTACAACTACATCTATGCAGGCGATAAGCTGATGCGGATGACTGTAGGCAATGACACGCTGGACTTCAGCTATGACACGAACGGTGTGCCTCTGACCATGACCTACAATGGTACGGTCTACTACTACATCACCAATCTTCAGGGCGATGTAATGAAGCTGGAACGTGCCGATGGCGGCAGCGGAGCGCAATATGCCTATGATGCGTGGGGTAACATCATTGCCATGTCTGGTACATTGGCAGAACTGAACCCCTTGCGGTATCGTGGGTATGTCTATGACCAGGAAACTGGGTTCTACTATGTATCCAGCCGTTATTACGATCCTGAGGTTGGTCGGTGGATTAACGCAGATTCTTTTGCAACAACCGGTGAAGGTGTACTCAGTTGCAATATGTTTGCTTACTGCTATAACGATCCTGTGAATAAAGGTGATTCGGACGGGCATGAGCCAATCACACTTACATTACTTGCAGTATATGCAATAGCAGCACTGGTCTGCACAGTTATTGTAGTAAAAGGTGTTAAAGTTATATCCGCAATTCGGAATAACAGTAAGACGGATCAACCTGAGTCAAAAGGTAAAAATCAAAAGAAGAAACCCGTCAATCTCCCTTCCTGGAAAAAAATACGCCTTGATACAGATCATATTTTTTCGGGGCATATGCCGGATGGGCCTAGAAATCCAAATGGTAACAAGACCATTTTCTGGGGACTGACCGCAAGCCAGGTTGTTAAACTAATTCATGAAGCTTATAATCATTCTTCCGTACTTGCGACAGTCGGTGAAAGAATCAAATTAATAGGTTATTCTAGTACGTTCAACATGGTTATTGAAATATGGCTTAACGTTGCAGAAAAGGTTATAGAAAGCGCGTATCCGAAAGGTTAGGTGGACAAATTTGGAAAAAGTACAAATTGTTGTAGATGAGGAAACTCTAGAACTGACCTCGTTGCAGCGAATAGCTGGTGTAATATACGTGCAACTATGCGAACATTCTTTTCCAAGCCAATGCTGGTATGACCTCTGTGCAAGTATTCTTTCTATGTGGCTTTTATGCGTGAATAGATACTTATTAGGTCTGGACGAGATGACCAAGTTATACTTCATGGGCGGTGACTATGCATTGACGTTAATTCGTCAATGTAATCAGCATCCTTTAATGAGATTGATGGAGCCAAATGAAGTGTGCGTCATGGAAAGTGAGATTGATATTCAGTATTTTGCCAAGCAGATACTCGCCGCATCATCAAAAATTATTAATCATTTTCCCCAACATCAAGGCATTCGAAATATCCGAGAAATTGCTGAACTGGCTGATGCTTTGCGCAACACGCTTCAGGCAGTAAACACGCAAAAGGAAATGTAACCAGCACCTTGACTATGCCATGGGTGCCACGTTTCCGCGACGTATGTCCAGGAAATTGTTGTGGTGTCACTCATAGCTGGACTGCATTAGTCATACCTCCTCTCCCCAGAATGAGTAGTGGGTAGCAACCAACAAGATCCACCTGTAGCGAGTAAGGCTAGCATACACCATCATCAACAAGCTGGGCAATCGCTATAATAGGTAGTGTCGTCCGCATGTTTCCTAATACGAACCAAGAACGTGGTTCAAACTAATCCATAGCCAGCCCGATGCCGCGAAAGCAACATCGGGCTGGATTTTTGTTATTACATGCTTAACCGGCACTCCCGGTTTTCATCAAGCAGGACAACTATCACGATGAAATCTGGGAACCAGCGAGCTTTCCGCAACGTTCTCATTGGTGTTCACCGGACATCTGCGTTGAAAAATTTGCGACAAAGCGTCAATGCGTACACTGTGCAAATTACCGAAAAAACAGGAAATCTCGTTTTCTGTGTTGCACTTTGGCCTTCAGATTGTCTTTTATTATATGAGTGGAGTCCACATGCACATATCCACCGGACGCACAATGGCAAGTGGATCGCTGAATCAAATAAAATGCGGGAAGGAAGAAGAACCATGAAAAAGGAACAAATGAAAATGGGCGAGAAAACCATCGAGACCCCCACTCTATTGATCAAAAAGAACATTATGGCATGGGATGATACGATGATTCAGCTGTCCAATATATCCTACGTCTCAGCCTCTGATGTAGCGAGCCTTAAATTCCCGATTTGGGCGCCTCTTTTGGTTCTGGCAGGGATTTCGCTACTGGGTATTTCCATTATCCCGGGCATCGTTTTCATTATCGCCGGTGGGATTTGGCTGTACTATTGGTATCAGGAAAATGAAAAGCGAAAGAAGTGCTCTATCCTCACTATCCGCATGAACTCCGGAAACAATCTGTACTTTAAATTCAATAACAAAACATTTTTAAAAAGGGTCACGCACGTTCTGGCCAATATCTTTAACAACGGAACGGAGCGCCAAGTGTCCATAAATATTCAAGACTGCACCATTACCGGCAATGCACAGGTCTTGACGGATGGCGTTTTTGGCTGAGGAGGCCGCAATGGGAACTGTCATTAACCTGAAAAATGTAGAAATCGGTGACAATGCTAGAGTCCTCAATAGTGCCGCCATTACCGGGAGCGCGTCCATTGGATTGGATTCTGTCACGATCAATGGAGATGCGGTTGTGCTGGATAATTTGAATATTCAGGATTTTTGTCAGGAAATAAAGCGGACAGAGACTCAGATGACCCCCGAGGAGTACAGCAGCATTCAGGCGCTCCTGCGCCAACAAAGCGATGACAGAGGTGCGTTCCTGAAGTCGTTAAAAAACCACTTGGTCAACTTCGCAGAAGGCATCGCGGCAAGCATTGTTGCCGGATGCTTGATGAAATGAGCAGAAGGGACTTGCATTGCGGATTTACGGTAAGCGCTCCATAACTATCTAACCGAAATTTACTTTCCCGCAATGAGATAACACCATCGATCTCAAATAACTGAGCCTAATCTTTTCGAGAAACTGAAGTGTGTGACAGCAGAAATGGGAAATTAACTCGCTACTTGGAGTAAATACCGCCAAATCCATCGTGCGATGGTAATTTAGGTGCGCAATGCCGGAGGATTGACGAATAAGGAAAAACATCCAATGCAATAACACCAGCAGATTTTATGGAAGGGGAAAGTAGAGAAATGCTTAAAATAGGTGATATATACGCCGGGAAGCCCGATGCCGGAGATGAAATAAAGGAATGCGGTTATGAAGAGTTTGCAAATATTTTTATTCACCCAACGGGAGTAAACATTGGCCGCTTGGCTAGCACCACGTACGGAACACCTTTTTTCATAATGGGTGACAAAGGAACGGGCAAAACTGCTTTATTACATTTTCTGGAGAAACACGTATGCGATCTTGATTCCTCAGCATGCACATCTTTTATTAGTTTTGAGAGAGATTTTCCAAAACCTCAAAGGGATAAAATGGAAATGATTTCTCAATCACTATTCACATCTGTTACAATTGACAAAAGCATTACATCCAAAGGTGAAAATGTAGAGTGCGATTTTTCTTACATATGGCGGTGGCAACTTTATCAGAAATTAATTGACGACAACGAGAAATTCAACGGTGGACTATTTACTGCCGATAGCGCTTGGAATAAATTTGTAAGCGAAATAAACAAAACTAACAAAACCATAGATAAAGGTAGGATGTTCCTTCCTGCTAAAATTACTCTGTCAGCCACAACAAATCAAATGGCGGGTACTGTCACTCAGGGGATAAAAATCGAGCCGTTGGATTTATCCCAAAGTGGTTTTCAAGCAACGAAAAGCTATAGTGAATTTGTCAAGGTTATTAACAACGCAGATCACTATTTCTCGGAAGTAAAACGGACGGACGTTCCTTTTTACATTTTCATAGATGAACTGGAAGCATACCGTGGTAAACAACCATCCTTCTACCGTGATTTGAGAATGATACGTGACCTCCTATTTACGGTGAAGAATTTGAACGGTGTGCTGGGGAATGGAACCAAAATAATTTGTTCTGTAAGGCCAGAAATATTAAATGCAATCAATCGTTTTGTTGAATCAAAACAATTACACAAAATCATGCAAGGATATGATGAGCGTCTTACATGGGAACACACCAACACAAACTCCTTTAGTCATCCAATAATCGGTGTACTTTTACGGCGAATTCAAAGTGCAGAAGAAAAGAATGATAACAGTTCCATAACAGAAAAGAAAATCATAAATAAATGGTTTGTTCCTCAGGTGTATAATAAGCATATTTGTACGTATATACTTGACAACACTTGGCATAAACCAAGAGACATTGTGAGAATGCTCCTTGCCGCGCAATCAAAAAATTCTCGAGAGTTTACCATTTTTAACCAAAATACGTTTGAAACATTTATGCCTGCCTATTCTAAACAATGTTTGATTGAAGTCCGTGAAGAAATGCATGCATTATATACTGCGGAGGAAATTGAAGACATTTTTAACTGTCTTCAAGGTTTTAAGAAGTTGTTTACCTTTGAAGAAATCAAAAAACGCGCTGAAACAATGTTCCCCGCGAGTGCTTTTGCTACAGATACACTCGAAGTATTGAGGGATATGTACCGAGCCGGGGTCGTTGGAAATTACAATTCGATAAATAAGACTCAACTTTGGGCGCACAAAGAGCAATATAATTTAATAATTGGTAGTCCGTGGCAGATTGTCATTCATCCATCTCTCAGAATAGAATTGTCAGTTGGCGGGAGAACGGGGAGGTATAGTAACGACAGGATACAATGGAATAAAGAGAAAGCGTATTCCTCAAATGAAACATACGATGTTGTTATAATGAAAGTACAACCACATCATATGCTGGTATCTTTTGAAAAAGATGGAGTTCCCCAAACAGGATACATCAGCATGAAGCATTTATCGTCAAATGATGTCGTAAAGTGCAATTTAGGCACAAAATTTAATATTGGTGAAACATTAACAGCGCAAATAAGTGGGTATAGTGACAAGCATAAAAATTGGTATATGAGAATTAAAGAATAACAACACAGTTTTAGAAACTTATAGAATCATTCTTCATATCACCTCAGCTTAAGGGGATTTTATGCAAACTATGTGCCCCCACTAATTTAAACGTAAGCGCTCAATAACTATCCGTGTACAAATCAGGCAGGCTCCCAGTCCGGAGCCTGCCTGATAGTCGAGATAGGTGTTCATTCAGAATTCTTGATGATGAGTTTCTCTTGAATATAGGGCGCTCGGGGCATGGGCGGTTCCAATTCCTCGTGGGAATGGTTTTTCCCGAATTATGGAGGCTGTAGCGACACATACTAGAGGTATGCCTACGCCATTCGCTTTTGCGTCTTCTACCAGAGAGTACACAACAGCACTTGCTTCGGTGCATCACAGAACAGTCAGTCCTTCTGCCCAAGAGTATACGGTCGGATGACATTCTCTGCTAGGTCGTTGGAGGCCAGGACTTCCTCCTTGTCCAACAAATCCACGGACTGCTGTGTTGCGTTCAGACCGTGGCGATCCGGATGCTGCCCACGTTGCCATGGACGCTGGTAATAAAACAGTGGTACTCCGCAGTTCCACCTGCAAGGTGTTGGTGGTGGCGTTGCTGCTTGTCAGGTACTCAAAATTGCTGGCTCCCGAAGCCCGGCACAGCCAATTGTAGCTCAGGTTTGCGCCTTCGGCTTCCACGATGAAGGTAGCAGTGTCGCCAGGTCTGCCATAGTAGTCGGCCGACTCATTGATAATGGTGAACTTCGGATCAAATTCGCTGATAGCAGAACCCCCGCTGATGACCGTCAATTTGTCCGTCTGGGAAGTTGCGGCATGGCTCGCATGGGCTTGCTATGGTGGCATCGCACACAACTTTCAAGGGACATTGCCATGGAAGCCGAAGCTTCCATGGCTTTTTAAGAGAGTATTGCCTTAAGATACTTCAATTCGAACAATCTTCTTCAAATTGACTTGTATACCTCTTTCGCGCCAATATACTCATTTACCGCTCTCCATCGCAGTTTTGAGGCGCAGACGATTGTTCCTGAATATTGCTCCAACTCTGCCACTGTTAAGCCACCGCAATCGCACCAGAACACATAACCATCTTTCAAAAGCATAGTCGCATCATGAAGTTCACATGTATATTGTTCATCACAAGGAGATAACCTGAAATACTTAAGCCCTAAAAACTCCAACTCAATTGCAGAAGGGTTATCGAACTGTCTCTGTATTATCATCTTCAAGGCGCGCAAGTCATTTACGGGATACATTGTAAGATCGTTATCTACATAGGCTCCACTAGTGTATTTTATCTCCTTTATACAGCTATCATGAAAAGCGCAAACCGTGCTCATCAGAATGGATAAATCCTGCTCACTACTGATAGAATTCCACATATTCATTTCTCCTACTACTTAAAAATCATTATAAAGCCTTCGGCAATACCTGCTCCAAGCGGGCCAAGCAAGACATCGTCCGCCACGCCTATTCCTGTTATATTATCAGCGGCTACTAGTGTGGTACCTATTGCGCAAACCAAAACCAAGCCAATTCCTAACACTGGAGTCCAACTGAATTTATAAGCTGGGTCAGGGGCAAGATGATCTTTGCCTCGCTTCCCATCTTTCCATTCGTGATCGTGAGGGAACGGCATATCGCCTGCATGATTATAATCTCGATCTCGCTCAGGATAGCCATCTGGACCGTACCATCGTTTTTGTTTTGGTGTTCCATCTGGATTTGGCAGTATTACACTTGATCCTGGCTCACCTGTGCGAGGCAACCCGGAATTTACTGTACTAGCAGTCTGCCTAGATACTGAAGAAATTAAAGATTTTACAGTGATTACTACAAACACAACAGCTTCGACTAACGCGGATATTGCAGAGGATATAGTCTTAGGAGAGAATTTAGGCCAATGAGCAGAATCATCCGACATATTAACCGGATTATTAAAGCAATAAGCGAATACATTGCACCCAAGTAAGGAATGTCCTGCATAGGAGATGACATTATCCGCATTGATAAACCGGCCAATGGCGGGATCATAATACCGGCTTTGCAGATAGTAGAATCCAGTTTCCTGGTCATAGACATACCCACGATACCGCAAGGGGTTCAGTTCTGCCAATGTACCAGACATGGCAATGATGTTACCCCACGCATCATAGGCATATTGCGCTCCGCTGCCGCCATCAGCACGTTCCAGCTTCATTACATCGCCCTGCAGGTTGGTGATGTAATAGTAGACGGTGCCATTGCAGGTCATGGTCAGCGGTGCGCCGTTGGCATCGTAGCTGAAATCCAGAATGTCGTCTCCAACGGTCATCCGCATCAGCTTGTCACCGGCATAGATGTAGCTGTAGGTCTTGTCGTCGCTTATCCTTCTGGTGCGCAGGCCGCTGGTGTTGTACTCCATCTGCCAGTCCCGCGTATCCAGCTTCACCGTGGCGATCCGGGTACTGCCCATGTCACCATGCGCATCGGTGATGAAGCAGCGGTACTCCGCTCCTTCGCTCTCTGCCGTCATCTCCACCCGCAGGGTGGGAGAAGTCTCTCCGGTCAGATACTCAAAATTTCTGGAGCCGGGAGCGCGGCACAGCCACTGATAGCTCAGGTTTGCACCTTCCGCTTCCACGATGAAGGTAGCGGTATCGCCGGGTCTGCCATAGTAATCATCCGGCTCGTTGATGACCGTATACTCAGGATCAAACTCGCTGATCGCAGACGTTCCGCTGGCAACTGTCAGCTTGCCTGCCTGGGATGTGGCAATGTGCCCCATAAAGTCCTTGGCAATGCAGCGGTATAGATACCCATTGAGGCTTGCCTGAATAGGAACACTTAACGTGGTGGAAGTCCCGCCGCTGATATTGTCCCAGGTTTCTCCATCGTTGATACTGCGCTGCCACTGATAGGTGATCCGATCTCCCTCGGCAGCTACCGTGAAGGTTGCGGTGCCGCCCACAGAGCCAAAGTAGTTCTCGGGCTGAGTGGTGATGATCACCGGGGGCTGCTTGGACAGGGAAGTGAGCTGCCGCCCATTCTCCCAACCGAATGTCCAGCGATTGCCGTTATAGTAGCTGGTGGGGTTGCCGATGGAATCGTAGGTAATGGATTCCCCATCATAGGCGGTCAGAAGATCCTTCCATTCCGAATCCCCGTAGGTATAGGTGTGGGTGGTTTCTCCATCGGAAGCGGTCAGAATATTGCCTACCGTGTCATAGACTTAGGTTGCCGTTGGGACAAGTATACAACAGATTTGCAGTGTTGGCAACACCCGATAATACTACTGATTTGGGAAATGCCCTGGAATCCGAAGATTCCAGGGCTTGTTTGGTGAATAGCTATTTCACATGGTGTAGACTATTCAGTTACCGATCTTCTCTTTGGTGCCCTGCTTGGTACAGATGCCGCTAGCGTTGTACTCCATCTCCCATATCCTGCGGTTGCCGTTATAGCAGCCGGTGGGGTTGCCAATGGCGTCATAAGTAATAGATTCCCCATAAGCTGTCAGCAGCCCCTTTTGGCTGGCAGCACCGTAGACACAAATGTAGGCAGCTTTTTGGGTAGCGTGTAAGTTACAACAATCCCGCTTTGCGAAGTGAAGCATCCAGCATTATCCGGTGTTTCGCCGGAAGCACCGCACATAGAGTTCTGTAGTTTTTCTTCGTGTACCGAATTTTGAATGTCTCCGACGTATTCTTCAAATTGTTAACATGGGTTAACAGATCAGAAGAAACCCTATTCTGAGAAAACAAAATGTAGGGTACCCATTTCCCAAGTCCGACTACATTCCCATGAAAATAGCATCCATATAAAACGTTTGGAAACTTTTCATACTGGAGAATCTGTTTTTTCTGAAAAGGTATTTTTTGTGATATCGCATTTTTTGTTAGCGTTATCACACAAATGGACCGCGAAATGGCTGAAACCACTGCCACAAAAAAGACAATATACAGTACTGCGAACATGATCTGGATTGGAAGCACCTCAGACGGATCTGCAGCAGCACCTGGAATGCCTATAATAACTATGCCTATAGCGGCGGCAAGAGTCATGACAAAAGTGCAGGCAATCGCCAATACTAGTAGTGGTACATCTGAGATTATTCGAATCTTTTGCTTCATTTCAGCAGCATCCCCCATACCTTGGAATTAAACCACGCACCTACGCTGATTGTTGCTGTTTCCGCAGTAGCCATCACCGAGTTTTTGATTATATACTTCGTAACAGTTTTTGCCGACTTATACACAGTTTTTCTAGCGACAGTTTTGGTCGTGTTTTTCATTACAGTGGAGGTTAAGCTATTGGTCATCTTAGTCAACACCTTTCCCCCACGCTTTGCCAGGCTACCTCCTCCAGTGCCGAAGGTAAGCAAATTGGCCGCAGCTCCTACAGTCGCTTCTAGCACGAGATTCGCTCCTCGAATCTCTCTCTTATTTGCTAATTCATTACCTGCATAATTCAAGCCCCCGGAGATTGCTCCGCCAACTGCCGCAATTGCTATTGCGCCCACGCCTCCAGTTGCAATAGCAATGTCAGCAGCAACTCCTGCAATGGCACCAGTTGCTGCACCAATTGCTGCTGCTGCCAGGACATCATCTCCTTCTATTGCTGCGTTGATAGCACCAATGATGCCGCCAACAACTGCGCCAGTAATGGTGTTGATAAACGTGCCTTGTGAGTCAATATGTTTAACAGGATTGTTTTGACAATATGCATACATATTATTACCAAGTAATCCTTGCCCAGTAGATGCATATTCGTCCGAATTGATAAATCTCCCCACCGCCGGGTCATAATATCGACTATTGAGGTAGTAGAATCCCGTCTCCTGGTCATAGACATACCCACGATACCGCAGGGGGTTCAGTTCTGCCAATGTACCAGACATGGCAATG
>ENA-OPNI01000824-OPNI01000824.1-human-gut-metagenome-genome-assembly--contig:-NODE-824-length-10013-cov-4.878992_pt1 | contig 10013 bp, 11 predicted proteins | sample MGYA00241538_ERZ501773 | MGnify/ENA primary metagenome ERZ501773 (study PRJEB25962, sample SAMEA2042556) | human gut metagenome | biome: human gut; feature: human-associated habitat; material: faeces...
GACGGTTCCAATAAAAAAATTAAGGAGCTAATCTCCTATAACCTACCTGACAAATGCCATAGCAATTTGACTTCTTTTTTTCAAAAAAAGTCACAATTACTAAACAAACAGGTGTACGCATGAATTTTATCATTAAAAGGGGCTAATTGAAATTTTTGCACACAATAAAATTTAACAAAATCTAAAATGTTAGATAAAAATCTTAAATTGAAAATCAGTTGTGTAAATACGTTTACAAAAGTTTCGCCTGTATACTGAAATGTTAAGAATTGACGAAAATTGTAATGTTTGTAAGAAAGGATTTTGGAGTAAAAAGACCGTTATAAATTTTCATTTTTTGTCATTTTCAATTTATAACTGAAAAAGAATATACATTTCTAATTTAAACAGACATATGCAAGATATACGAAATTCATAAGGAATTTGAATTTTGGAGTGCCACATTGGAGAGAATATAAATATCAGAGGAAACATGCTATCTTTTAGGCTGACTTTATTAACCCCCTTTTCAAGCATATATACATCTTATTTTGGTTCAGATAGATCAAGTAAATCAAAATACATCAATCGTGTTGTTGGTCTCTTGATGTTTTGTGATGAACTGAATCGCAACTTCAGCTTGTCAATACAAGTCAACTGAACATTTTCGTAAGATAACTCTTGGATATCGCTACTAAACAAAAATTCAAAATTATTAGGTCTGTTTTTATAGAAATTTAAGACTTTTTCGCAATTGATAGCATCAACTATAACAAATCTACATCCTGTTTTATTTTCTTTATCACTGAACCAATATTTTATAAACTCAAGGATTTCAGTGCCGTAACCTTTGCCTTGATACTTTGTATTGACTCCTAATCTTCCAATTAGAACCCCAGGATATCGCTTTAGGTGTTTACTGGTCCTTCTAATCATTTTCTTTCTTCTATTGTTAGGAAGATCATCAATTCTTAAGCTGTCATTTGCAACAGTAAATGCCGCAACAATCTCTGATTCATTATTTTTCAATACAAAACAATAAGTTTTTCCCATGAGCGCTGATCTGTATGTTTCAGCGTCTTTCAGAAAAAACTCATCTAGGTCAGGATCCCCACAAGAAAAACCAGAGCTTTCCTTCACAAGCGATGTAGAGAATTCTTTTAAAATACAATTAGAAGAAATAAAGTCGCTCATCTTTTAATATAATGTTGAGTTTTTTAATATTTTTTTCATAGAAATATAACCAGGATCTTTAGTTATATCTCTTAATGTGCCGGCTTCTTTTCTTTCTTTATAACGACGCTCAGCGGCATCTGCTCTTTTTAAGAAGATAGACGCTGCTTCACCTGTTAAAGTAGGAATTGCTTTAATTGGTCTTGCCATTTTTCAGTTCTCTTAAATAATCACTCTTACAATTATGGATTATAAATATCAAAATTCACGTATTATACACGTATAATAGTAAAAGTTTGCACAAATGCGACATATATGCATAAAATTTGACTTTCACGTCAGATTGGACAGTTTTCTTGTGCCTTAAAAGGAGCTACTTTTAATAAAAGCAACATGCCTGGGATTGCTAAAACGGTACAAAAGATAAAGAAGTTCTCCCAGCCCATGAACTCTACTATATAACCTGTGGTTGCATTGCAGAAGGTACGAGGCACAGCGCTTAGTGAAGTTAATAGCGCAAATTGAGTTGCAGCATAGGACTTGTTAGTTTGAGCTGATAAGAAAGCAACAAAAGCAGAGGTACCTAAACCAGCACCTAAACACTCAGCAATAATTACAAATGCTAATAAGAAAACAGAAGGTGCTGTATCAGAACCAATACCTTCGTGGGCTAGAATTACAAAACCTAAGATTGTAATTAACTGACCAAAGCCAAAATACCACAGAGCTTTGTTAATACCAGTCTTTAGCATAATGACACCACCTAGGATGCCACCTATGAGCATTGACCACAGTCCCGCGTTTTTAGCTACCAGACCTATGGTTAAAAGATCATAGTGCAGATCGATATAAAAAGGTGTAGCTAAAGCTGTAGCCATTGAATCACCTAATTTGTAGCAGAACACAAACAGAATGATTAAAAACATAGACTTTAGACCGCGTCTATCCTTGAATTCACGAAAAGGCTCAATTATCGCCTGACGCAAATCTCTAGGAGCATTGATAGTCTCAGGTTCTTTTATAAAGAAGGTCACTACAAGAGCTGGCAACATAAATGCTGCGGTTATAAAAAAGACATCAGACCAAGATAAGAACTGAGCAATCACTAAAGAGAGACCGCCAGGCACTAAGCTTGAAGCTCTTGAAGCTGTAATAAATAAAGATGTTCCAAGACCTAACTCTCTGTCAGTTAAGAGTTCTCGTCTGTAGGCATCAATTACAATATCCTGTGTAGCTGATGCAAATGACAAAATTACAGAGACTACAGCAATTACAGACAGACTGGTTTTAGGAGAGAACTGACCTAATAAAAATATTGAAAAGAAGACTGCAATCTGAGAGATTAACATCCAACTACGACGTCTTCCTAAATGAAAGAGATTGTACCTGTCAACAAGTGGAGACCACACAAATTTCCAGGTATAAGGGATCATAATTAGAGAGAACAAACCAATTTCTTTTAGGTTTACTCCCTCTTTTCTTAGATATGCTCCTAGTAAGGTTAAAACTACAAAAAGAGGCATTCCTGAAGCAAAACCTAAAGACAGGCATAAAGCCATCTTTTTAGAAAAGATCTCTTTTAAAAGTTGATTCTTGCTAAAAGACATACTGTTAGTTAGTCTCTGAAATTCTCGTACTGTAGAGGCTGTTCGATTTTAGAACCTCTAACTAGAGCGATAGTAGCCTGCAGATCATCTCTCTTTTTGCCAGTTACGCTGATGATGTCATCATTGATCTTTGCATCAACTTTTAACTTGGCATCTTTGATCTGCTTGATGATCTTTTTAGCAAGTTCTTTATCAATTCCTTCTTTAAAAGACACAACCTGAATTGATTTCTTGCCTGAACGTGTGATCTCTTTAAACTCGGCTGCAGTAGCTTCGATGTTACGCTTAATTAACTTCTGTCTTAAGATGTCATCCATCTGCTGAATCTGGAATTCCTCATCAGCTTCAAGCTTTACTTCGTTTTTGGTCTTATCGAAGTTGTAAGAAGCCTCAACGCCTCTGAAGTCATAGCGTGTCTGAAGTTCACGGTTAGCATTATCAACTGCGTTTTGAACTTCATCTTTTTTTAATTTAGAAACAATGTCAAATGATGGCATAACTATCCTTTATTCTCTTTGAATACTATTCGTCTTTGAGAATAGTCTGTACTAATTTTTCAATACTCTCATTATCAAGAGTTTCGTCATGTAATAACTCATCTCTTGTGCCTTCAAGTATGAAGTGATCAGCAAAACCTTTTACAATAACTTCAGATTTTGTCTTAGAGCTGTCCAGTGTTTCATTAAACTTTTGAACAACCGCCAATATTTCCTGACCAATACCACCGTGAACTACACCTTCTTCTAAGGTAATAATAGCGTCATGGGTTGAAGCTAATTGATTTACAAGCTCAACATCCAATGGTTTTACAAAACGCATATCAGCTAAAGTCAGGTTGTATTTTTGAGCTACAGGGTAAACTCTCTTTGCAATTGAGCCAAAAGCACAGATTGCAATCTTTTTACCTTCTAAAAGTAATCTGCCCTTACCTATTTCAATGGTGTCATCTAATGACAGACCACTTACACTTGAGTTATCACTGGTTCTTTCATATCTTACAACACAAGGCTTGTTTAACTTGTAACCTGTGTTGAGCATTAAGAACTGCTCTTTTAAGTCTGATGGAGTCATAATCACAAGATTTGGTATGCAACGCATGAAGGCTATATCAAACATACCCTGATGAGTAGGACCGTCAGGACCTACAATACCACCTCTATCTACAGTCACTAATATTGGCAGATCTTGAATTGCCATATCATGGATTAGACCATCATAGGCTCTTTGCAAGAAGGTTGAGTAGATAGAAACTACAGGATGCAAACCACCTGCAGCTAGACCTGAAGCAAAGACAAAAGCGTGCTGTTCTGCAATACCTACATCATAGAATTGCTCTGGATACTGCTCTGAGAACTTTTGCATACCTGAACCTAATGGCATAGCTGGAGTTATACCGATAAGTTTCTTGTCATTTTTAGCTCTTGCGCATAACCAAGAGCCAAAGCCTTCAGAAAATGAGATTTGACCATGTTTGTCCTTGTCAGTGATACCTAATTCAGGATCAAAGGATGGAACTCCATGGTACTTTGTTGGATCTTTTTCAGCAGGTTCATAACCTTTACCTTTTTTGGTTACAACATGAACTAACTGCAATCCACCAATCTTTCTTACATTCTGCAGGATTGAAACTAAACCTGCAATATCATGACCATCAACAGGTCCAATGTAATTAAAGCCTAACTCCTCAAAGAATGTACCTGGCATGATCATGCCTTTTACGTGTTCCTGAGCTTTTTCTGCTAATTGTTTAATTGCAGGCAGACTTTGTAATACTTTCTTACCACCTTCTACGAATTTTACATAATAAGGGTTTGCAAGAATTGAAGCTAAGTACTGAGCAACTGAGCCAACATTTTTAGAGATGCTCATCTCGTTATCATTTAAGATAACGATTAAATCAAGATCTTTAGTAGAGCCTGCGCAGTTTAAAGCTTCATAGGCAGCACCACCTGAGAGTGCACCATCACCAATGACAGCAACTACTTTATTGTGAGTATTCAGTTCTTTTTGAGCAACTGCTAAACCTAAGGCTGAACCTATAGAGGTTGAGGCATGACCAGTGCTTATAAGATCATACTCTGTCTCCCCTCTCCAGATAAAAGCATGCAGACCACCTTTCTGTCTGATGGTTCTTAACTCATCTTTGTGTCCGGTTAAGATCTTATGAGGATATGACTGATGACCTACGTCCCAAACGATTTTGTCGTCAGGGGTGTTAAATACATAATGAAGCGCAGTTGTAAGTTCAACAACAGCAAGTCCTGATGCTAAATGACCTGCTGTCTTACTTACTGAATCCACAAGATAAGAACGTACCTCCTGGCAAACATTTGGCAACTCTTCAACTGGGAGATTGCGCAAATCTTTTGGTGAGTGGATCTTATCTAATAGAGGTGTAGAAATTTCTGTCACGGATTTAATGATCTCTATTTACTGCAAATAAGGCAAATTGCTCTAAAAGGGAAGTATCAATAGCCAGATCTTTTAATGAAGCTATAGCTTTTTGAGCACATTCATGAGCGAACGCTTTAGCCTTATCGATACCTAATAGTGCAGGATATGTGCTCTTATCTAATGAAATATCTGAGCCCTGAGTCTTTCCCATCACAGCAGTATCGCCAATTACATCTAAGATATCGTCCCAAACTTGGAAAGCAAGTCCAGTCCACTTTGCGTACTCATCTAGTTTCTCAATTTGAGTTTTTGTTGCATTATCAGCGCAAGCTGCTCCCATTAGAACAGCGGCTCTAATTAAAGCACCTGTTTTCTTTGAATGTAATAGACGTAGTTCATCAAAAGATAAGTGTTTACCTTCTGATGCCAAATCAATTGCCTGACCACCACACATTCCCTGATAGCCAGCTTTTGTAGCTAGTAATCTTGTTAATTGGGCTACAGCTCTGTCTGAAAGACCTGATTTTTCATCAGATAAAATTTCAAAAGCAAGTGTCTGCAAAGCATCACCTGCTAATAAAGCTACAGTCTGAGAAAACTTTACATGCACTGTATCATGACCACGACGTAATTTGTCGTTGTCCATTTCAGGCATGTCATCATGAATTAAAGAATATGCATGCACACATTCAATTGCAGCTGCTGCATAGTCAAGTTTTTCAATACTCTGACCTAAAGCTAGGCCTGTAGCATAAACAAGTAAAGGACGTGCTCTTTTACCACCTAAAAGCAGACCATAACGCATGGACTCTTTAAGCTCTGGAGCATCATCATCAAACTTGTTTATGTATGACTCCATGAATGAGTTAATTCTAGAAGCCACATCTTTTGCAAATTCTTTAAGATCCAATTTATTCTCTTTAAAAGACGTTTTATTTTAAGTTCGAGTACGTATTACTTTTAAGTAAAAAGGATGTTGCAGTTCTTTTACTTAAAAAGGTAAATCTTCTGATTTAGGTGAGCTTTTAGCTTCAAGCTCATCTAAAGCATCATCAGATGCGCTATCTGGTAGTGCATCATCAGATAAAGATTGCTGAGCCTTCTTACGGGCAACAGTAATCTTTTGTGAGAGTGAATCTAGCGATTTCTTGCATGAAACCGCCAGATCCATACCCTGACTGTAAACAGATATAGCCTCATCAATCGAAAGATTACCTTTCTCTAATTTGGAGGTCAACTCTTCAAGTTGTTTTAAACGCTCTTCAAGAGATGTCATCTGTTTTGCAGCCATTTTTTATCCTCACTATGAACGAAGTACTGCGCCGAACTTGTTCTTTGCTTCCTCAACAATCTTTGAAGATAACTCATCAATCTGAGCATCTTCTAAGGTGTGTTCAACATCCTGAGCAATTACACCTAAAGCTACAGAACGCTTATCACCTAAAGACTCATCCTCGAATACATCGAAAATCTTAACATCCTGAACAATTGCGCCACCTACTGACTTGATTAAAGCAGTTAATGAAGCAACTGGTACAGACTTGTCGATAACAAAAGCAAAGTCACGACGTACTGATGGGAACTTAGAAATTGGGTGATATACAGGAACAACTCTCTTTTCAACAGCTGAACGTAATAACTCAAATACGGCAACATGCTGCTTGAAGCCTAAGGCTTTAGCTGTTAATGGGTGAAGCATACCAACGAAGCCAACCTTTACGCCGTTCTTAAAGATGTCAGCACTCTGACCTGGGTGTAAGAACTTTTCATTTGAGCGAGCAAAGGTATATGAATCAGAATCAGCGGTTACAGCTAGTAAAGCTTCAACATCACCCTTTACATCGAAGAAATCTACAGATCTGCTCTTTTGTGTCCATGACTCATCGTCAATATCACCTACAGAGATACCTGCAATCATAGCTTCCTGACGAACACCGTTCTCAGCATCCTTATCGATGATGTAACGTAAGCCCTGCTCAAATAGACGAACTTTACGCTGCTGACGGTTTGCATTGTATTTAGCTACAATTGAAAGACCTGCTAATAAGCTTGTACGCATTGCAGATAATTCTGGTGAAATAGGTGTTGTCAGCATTAAAGGTTTGATATCAGAGAACTCTGATAAAACTTTTGGATCGGTAAATGAGTAAGTAATAGCCTCATTGTAACCTACATCAACTAAAGCCTTCTTAATCTGTCTGTCTAATACAACCTCTTCTTTCTCATGAACCATGTAAAGCTCACTTACAGGAGTTGCATTAGGAATGTTGTCATATCCGTAGATACGAGCAACTTCTTCGATTAAGTCCTCTTCAATAGCAATATCAAATCTGAAACTTGGGCTTACAGCAGTAAAACCGCCATCAACCTTAACAGGATTTAACTCAAGATTCTTTAAGATGGTATATACGGTGTTCTCATCAATGGTCTCACCTAATACCTTGTACAGCTTTGATAAACGCAGAGTAATTGGCTTATGAACTGGGATCTTATCTTGTGCTACAACTTCGTTTACAGGACCTGCTTTGCCGCCTGCAATCTCAATTAACAGTGCAGTTGCTCTTTCCATAGCACGTAACTGATTGTCATGATCAACACCGCGCTCGAAACGGTGAGAAGCATCAGTATCTAAACCGTACTGACGAGCTCTACCCTTAATTGCATCAGGTGAGAAGAAAGCTGACTCTAATAGAACATCAGTAGTGTTCTCATCAATGCCCGAGTTTAATCCTCCAAAGATACCTGCTAAAGCTACAGGGCCTTTGTTATCTGCAATAATTAAAGTGTTATCCTTTAACTTAATCTCTTCACCTGAAAGAACGGTGATTGGCTCGTCCTTGTGAGCTTTACGTACGACAATCTTGTCATTTAATTTGTTTAAATCAAATGAGTGTAATGGCTGGCTGTACTCAAGCATTACGTAGTTGGTTACGTCAACGATTGGAGATACAGAACGGATGCCACAACGACGTAGCTTCTCAACCATCCACAGAGGTGATTTAGCTTTTTGATTTACGCCACGAATTACTCTGTCGATATAACGAGGGCAAGCATCTTTATCTTCAACTTCAACAGGGAAAACATCCTGAATTTCAGAAGCTACACTCTTTATTTCAGGATATTTGAACTCTTTACCTAAAAGCACAGCAACTTCACGAGCAATACCGCAGATACCTAAGCAGTCTGGACGGTTTGAAGTTAAATCAACGTCGATTACGTTATCGTTTAACTTGAAGTACTCACGAATATCCATGCCTAATGGAGCATCTTCAGGTAACTCTACGATACCATCGGACTCATCTGCCATACCTAACTCTTTGTATGAGCAGAGCATACCGTTTGACTCAACACCACGAAGCTTAGCTTTCTTAATGGTGATGCCATTTACATGAGCACCGATTAAAGAACAGCAAACTTTTAAACCTTCACGGCAGTTGTGAGCGCCACATACGATCTGGAAAACCTGACCATTACCAACATCAACTTTAGTTACGTGCATGTGGTCAGAATCAGGATGTGGAACACACTCTAAAACTTTGCCTACTACAACTTTATCGAAGTTGTCAGCAACAGGGCTTATAGAATCAACCTCTAAACCTGCCATGGTGATCATGTCAGATAACTGTTCTGCACTTAGGTTGTTCTCAACCCACTCATCAATCCATTGTTTATTGAAAATCATTTTCTTTATCCAACTTGTATTAGGCTAATGTACTAGGCAAACTGCTTTAAGAAACGCAGATCATTTTCAAAGAATGCGCGTAAGTCATTTACGCCATAACGAAGCATAGTCAAACGCTCTACGCCCATACCAAAAGCATAACCAACATACTTATCTGTATCGATACCAACATTGCGAAGTACATTTGGATGAACCATACCGCAACCTAAAACTTCTAACCACTTGCCACCTTTTCTGCGCAGATCAACTTCTGCAGATGGCTCTGTGAATGGGAAGAATGAAGGACGGAAACGAACCTCTAGCTCTTCTTCGAAGAACTTTAATAAGAACTCGTTTAAAACACCTTTGCCGAGCGTCCTGTTGATGTCATTGTAGGCGGAGACGGATGAAGAACAGGCTTCATTCCTTCTGTCACCTTCACGAGAACTGCCATCCTTGGCATCCGCATCCGGTGACAATTCCACGACAGTCCCGGAGTTCCCGTCTGCCATCCCGGAGAAATCCTCCAGCGTACGCAGTTTTTCCGTCTGTTTGCGTTTCATGTCAGCCTGCTCATAGGCGGCAATCTTGTCCCCTTCTATGCCCGCTTCCCTCGGATCGGGAAGCTCGGTGTTGAATCCCGCATTTTTTTCCTCTTTCTTTTTTTCCTCTTCGGACGGTGCGAAAATGAGCCACATCGCTCCGAGGAACAGGAGGAACATCCCGGCAAAAACCAGGTATTTCCTGATTTCCAGCCTCTGTTTCAATTTATTGACGTCATTACTCATTTTCTTTCTGATTGAATCGGTTAAAAAACTCTTCCATTTCCTGCACCCTTTTATCCGGGAGTGTATCGGCAGGAACGACATCCGGAATTTCTATCGGGGGTATCTCTATGATTTCCGGCCGTACATCCTCCCGTCCGATGTCATGGATGGCACGGAAAATCATATAGAAATTTCCGATGGCAAACAGGGCAGCCAGCATGACAATTGCCGGCACTCTCTTTTCCGGGCTAAGCCCGGCACACAGCTTCCGCAGCTTTTCTTCCACGGATTCCTTGATTTTTACAAACATCTTTTTCATACATTCTGAATTTTAACGGTCATACACTCTTATATCCCTGTTCTCCACCACACGGAAGGCTTCGAGGATGAAGCCGTGCGGATTATTGTCGCTGCGGGTGGAGGTCAGCAGCC
>ENA-OPNI01000834-OPNI01000834.1-human-gut-metagenome-genome-assembly--contig:-NODE-834-length-9906-cov-2.826109_pt1 | contig 9906 bp, 4 predicted proteins | sample MGYA00241538_ERZ501773 | MGnify/ENA primary metagenome ERZ501773 (study PRJEB25962, sample SAMEA2042556) | human gut metagenome | biome: human gut; feature: human-associated habitat; material: faeces...
ACGAACCTTACGCATCATCTGGCGTACCACAACCTCAAAGTGCTTATCATTAATAGCCACACCCTGAAGACGGTAAACGTCCTGAATCTGGTTAACAATATACTCCTGTACTGCTGTAGGACCCATGATGGCGAGAATATCGCCAGGAGTTACACTACCATCAGAAAGAGGAGTACCAGCACGTACAGCATCATGTTCCTGTACCAAGATCTGCTTAGAAAGAGATACAAGATACTTCTTCTGATCGCCAGTCTTAGATGTTACGATGATCTCACGGTTACCACGCTTTACCTTACCCATAGTTACCTCACCATCGATCTCTGATACGACAGCAGGGTTAGAAGGGTTACGAGCCTCAAGAAGCTCTGTTACACGAGGGAGACCACCGGTGATATCACCAGCACCACCTACAGCACGAGGAATCTTAACCAAAACCTCACCGGTATTAATTGTCTGTCCATCCTCAACTGCCAAGTGACCACCTACAGGGAAGTTGTATGTACCAAGGATTTCACCATTAGCATCGATAACATCACAAGATGGAACCATTGCCTTATTCTTGGAATCGGTGATAATCTTCTCCTCCAAACCTGTAGTCTCATCGACCTCAGCACGATAAGTCTGATCCTTCTGAACGTCATTGAACTTCAATGTACCCGCATACTGGCTGACGATAACGGCGTTGAATGGATCCCAACGAGCGATAACAGTATCCTTTTCTACGATTTCACCCTCCTTGTGATACAATGAAGAACCATAAGGAACATTCAAAGTTGCAAGAACGATGTTTGTATTAGGATCCACGAAACGGATTTCAGCCAAGTGGCTTACTACCTTTTCGCACTTGATATCGTTGCCTTCCTCGTCTTCCTCTACGAATGGTACTGTGCTCAACTCGTCAAACTCGATACGAGACTTATTCTTCGCAGCAATCTTAGCATTGGCAGCAGCGTTAGATGCAATACCACCGGCGTGGAATGTACGCAGAGTCAGCTGAGTACCCGGTTCACCGATTGACTGTGCAGCGATTACGCCGACAGCCTCACCTTTCTGAACCATACGGCTGGTAGCCAAGTTACGTCCGTAACATTTCGCACATACACCCTTCTTAGACTCACAAGTCAATACGGAACGGATTTCTACGCTTTCAATCGGAGAATTTTCGATTTCTTCCGCAATGCTTTCCGTAATTTCTTCACCGGCAGCCACAATCAGCTTACCAGTAGTCGGGTGGATGATATCGTGTACGGATACACGGCCCAAGATACGTTCGTACAACGTAGCGATTACTTCATCGTTGTTCTTCAACGCTGTACAAACCAGACCACGCAATGTACCACAGTCTTCTTCGTTGATAATAACGTCGTGAGAAACGTCTACCAAACGACGAGTCAGGTATCCGGCATCGGCTGTCTTCAACGCGGTATCGGCAAGACCCTTACGAGCACCGTGGGTTGAAATAAAGTACTCCAACACCGAAAGACCTTCCTTAAAGTTAGAAAGAATCGGGTTTTCAATAATCTGAGCACCTTCGGCACCGGCTTTCTGCGGCTTGGCCATCAAACCACGCATACCAGACAACTGACGAATCTGTTCCTTAGAACCACGGGCTCCGGAATCCAGCATCATGAATACAGAGTTGAATCCCTGGTCGTCGTTCTTAATTGTTTTATATAGAATGTCTGACAAGTCACTGTTTACGTGTGTCCAAGTATCAATTACCTGGTTGTAACGTTCGTTATCGGTGATGAATCCCATGTTATAGTTCATCATGATCTGTTCGATTTCTTCGTTACCACGTTTTACCAGTTCCTCTTTCTCCTTCGGGATAATGATATCGCCCAAGTTGAATGACAGACCACCTTCGAATGCTTTCTTATAACCCAAGTTCTTGATTCCATCCAGGAATTCACAAGCACGAGCCACACCCACAGCCTTGATTACGTTGCTAATGATATCGCGCAAAGACTTCTTAGAAATAATGGTATTCAAATAACCACATTCATCTGGAACCAGTTCGTTGACAATCACACGACCTACAGAGGTTTCCTTGATCATCTTCTTCACGATGTTGCCGTTCTCATCCAAGTCATTGGCAACCACACTGATGATGGCGTGAATATCTACTTTTCCTTCGTTGTAAGCAATCATAGCCTCTTCCGGTCCGTAGAAAATCAAACCTTCACCCTTGGCACCCTTACGCAGTTTGGTAATGTAATACAATCCCAAAACCATATCCTGTGCAGGTACGGTGATAGGCGCACCGTTGGCCGGGTTCAGAATATTGTGTGACTGCAACATCAGCATCTGAGCTTCCAATACAGCCTCATTGCTCAGCGGCAAGTGTACGGCCATCTGGTCACCATCGAAGTCGGCGTTGAACGCGGTACAAGCCAACGGGTGCAACTGGATAGCTTTTCCTTCGATCATCTTCGGTTGGAAAGCCTGAATACCCAAACGGTGCAATGTCGGGGCACGGTTCAGCAATACCGGATGACCTTTCATTACATGTTCCAGAATATCCCAGATAACGGATTCCTTACGGTCTACAATCTTCTTTGCAGATTTTACGGTCTTCACGATACCACGTTCAATCAGCTTGCGGATGATGAACGGCTTGTACAATTCGGCAGCCATCAGTTTCGGAATACCGCATTCACCCATCTTCAGTTCCGGACCTACGACGATTACGGAACGGGCTGAATAGTCGACACGTTTACCCAACAAGTTCTGACGGAAACGTCCTTGCTTACCTTTCAAGCTGTCTGACAAAGATTTCAACGGACGGTTGGCATCGGTCTTCACTGCACTCGACTTACGAGAGTTATCGAACAATGAATCGACAGCTTCCTGAAGCATACGTTTTTCATTACGCAAGATTACTTCCGGAGCCTTGATTTCAATCAGTCGTTTCAAACGGTTGTTACGGATAATCACACGACGATACAAATCGTTCAAGTCGGAAGTGGCGAAACGTCCACCATCCAGCGGAACCAACGGACGAAGTTCGGGCGGGATAACCGGCACGATACGTACAATCATCCATTCCGGTTTGTTGCGGCCACGTGAAGCACGGAAAGATTCCACTACCTGCAAACGTTTCAAAGCCTCGTTCTTACGCTGCTGAGAAGAATCGCTGTTTGCCTTGTGACGCAATTCGTATGACAACGCATCCAAGTCCAGTCCTACCAACAAGTCGTAGATAGCTTCCGCACCCATCTTGGCAATGAACTTGTTTGGGTCGCTGTCTTCCAAATACTGGTTGTCCTTTGGAAGTGTATCCATGATGTCCAGATATTCTTCTTCAGACAACAAGTCGTATTTGCTCACTCCGTCTTCAGCCTTCACACCCGGCTGGATAACGACGTAGCGTTCGTAGTAAATAATTGCATCCAGTTTCTTGGTCGGCAAGCCCAACAGATAACCAATCTTGTTCGGTAAAGAACGGAAATACCAGATGTGAGCCACCGGCACTACCAATTGGATATGTCCGCTACGTTCACGACGTACTTTCTTTTCCGTTACTTCCACACCGCATCGGTCGCAGACAATACCTTTGTAGCGAATACGTTTGTACTTACCACAATGGCACTCATAGTCCTTAACCGGACCGAAGATACGTTCACAGAACAAACCGTCACGTTCCGGTTTATAAGTACGGTAGTTGATGGTTTCCGGTTTCAATACCTCACCATAAGAATTTTCCAGAATCTCTTCGGGTGATGCAAGACCGATCGTAATCTTTGAGAAATTACTTTTTATCTTAGTATCTTTTCTAAAAGCCATACTTTCTATTTTATGATAATGAAGAATTTAATCAGGAAGAATGGGAGTCGATACCCCATTCTTCAGTTGAAAAAGTTATTCCAGCGTAATGCTCAAGCACAAACCTCTAAGTTCGTGTAACAATACGTTGAGAGATTCAGGAATACCCGGCGTAGGCATCGGTTCACCCTTCACAATTGCTTCGTATGCTTTAGAACGTCCAACCACGTCATCTGACTTGATTGTCAAAATTTCCTGAAGCACATGAGCTGCACCGAAGGCTTCGATAGCCCAAACCTCCATTTCTCCGAAACGCTGACCACCGAACTGTGCCTTACCACCAAGTGGCTGCTGAGTAATCAGAGAGTACGGACCGATAGAACGAGCATGCATCTTGTCTTCAACCATGTGACCCAATTTCAACATGTAAGTCACACCGACAGTTGCAGGCTGGTCGAACTGTTCACCTGTACCACCATCATACAAATAAGTCTTGCAATAACGTGGCAATCCGGCTTTGTCAGTCCATTTATCCAAATCGTCCAATGTAGCACCATCAAAAATCGGAGTAGCAAACTTCACGCCCAATTCTTTTCCGGCACGTCCCAATACAGCTTCAAAAATCTGACCGATGTTCATACGAGAAGGCACACCCAACGGATTCAATACGATATCTACCGGAGTACCATCAGCCAAGAACGGCATGTCTTCCTGACGTACTACGCGTGAAACGATACCCTTGTTACCGTGACGACCGGCCATCTTATCACCGACACCAATCTTACGCTTCTTAGCAATGTAAACTTTGGCCATCTGAATAATACCTGAAGGCAGTTCGTCACCGATTGTCAACGCAAACTTCTTACGCTTCAGTTCAGCATCCAGTTCCTTGTATTTCTTCAAATAATTCATGATAAGGTCACGGATCATATCATTCTTGTGAGCATCTGCAGTCCATTTACTCAACTGGATGATAGTGTAATCCAATGACTCCAAATCATATTTAGTAAACTTGGCTCCCTTGGCAATGACTTCTGTTCCCAGATAATCTTTTACGCCCTGAGAAACCTTGTCAGCTGTCAAAACCAACAACTTGTCAATCAGGATTGCCTTTAGAGCCGCAGCTTTTTCTTCAAATTCTTCATTCAGTTTCGGCAAGATTGCCTTGTCGGCATTCTTTTCACTACGTGTCTTAATCACACGTGAATACAATTTCTTACCGATAACTACACCACGCAGTGATGGAGAAGCCTTCAGAGAAGCATCCTTCACGTCGCCAGCCTTGTCACCAAAGATGGCGCGCAACAGTTTTTCTTCCGGAGAAGGATCTGATTCACCCTTCGGAGTAATCTTACCAATCAGGATGTCACCCGGTTCGATACGAGCACCGACACGTACGATACCGTTTTCATCCAAATCTTTGGTAGCTTCTTCACTGACATTCGGAATATCAGAAGTCAGTTCTTCCATACCACGTTTAGTTTCACGTACTTCCAGGATATATTCATCCACATGTACAGAAGTCAGGATATCTTCACGTACCACACGTTCGTTCAATACGATGGCATCCTCGTAATTGTAACCCTTCCACGGCATGTAAGCCACCAACAAGTTCTTACCCAAAGCTAATTCACCGTTGGCAGTAGAGTAACCTTCAGTCAGGATATCTCCCTTCTTCACGCGCTGTCCCTTGTTACAAATCGGACGCAAGTCGATGGTCATGCTCTGGTTGGTCTTGCGGAATTTCGGAATACGATATTCCTTCAACGCCGGTTCGAAGCTTACGAATTCTTCATCTTCCGTACGGTCATACAGAATACGAATAGTCGTTGCATCTACGAAGTCAACCACACCGTCACCTTCTGCGGCAATCTGCGTACGTGAATCTTCACACAACTGTTTTTCAATACCTGTACCAACAATCGGAGCTTCTGTCTTCAACAAAGGAACTGCCTGGCGCATCATGTTAGAACCCATCAATGCACGGTTCGCGTCATCGTGTTCCAAGAACGGAATCAAAGAAGCGGCGATAGAAGCAATCTGCTGAGGAGCTACGTCCATCAACTCTACCTGATCAGGTGTAACTACCGGATAATCGGCGTCGCGGCGAGCTTTTACTTTATCACGGATGAATGTACCATCATCATTCAACGGCGCATTACCCTGTGCAATAATCTTATCTTCTTCTTCCTCTGCAGAAAGATATTCAATACCTTCATTTGACAAATCTACCACTCCGTTCTTCACCTTACGGTAAGGAGTCACAATGAATCCCAGTTCATTGATCTTTGCATAGACACACAAAGAAGAAATCAAACCGATGTTCGGACCTTCAGGAGTTTCAATCGGACACAGACGACCATAGTGAGTGTAGTGTACGTCTCGCACCTCGAAACCGGCACGATCACGTGACAAACCACCAGGACCCAGGGCAGACAAACGGCGTTTGTGTGTAATTTCAGCCAGCGGGTTCGTCTGGTCCATGAACTGTGACAAGGCGTTGGTACCGAAGAATGAGTTGATGACAGACGAAATTGTCTTCGCATTGATCAAGTCAATCGGAGTGAACACTTCGTTGTCACGTACATTCATACGTTCACGAATCGTACGAGACATACGAGCCAGACCGATAGCGAACTGATTTGACAACTGCTCACCTACCGTACGAACACGACGGTTGCTCAAGTGGTCAATATCATCCACGTCTGCCTTTGAGTTAATCAACTCAATGAGATATTTGATAATCTCGATAATATCTTGTTTTGTCAACACTCTGACATCCATCGGAGTATCCAGGTTCAACTTCTTGTTGATCCGGTAACGACCCACATCACCCAAGTCGTAACGTTTTTCAGAGAAGAACAGATTGTTGATTACCTCACGCGCACTTGCATCATCTGCAGGATCTGCATTACGCAACTGACGATAGATGTACAACACTGCTTCTTTTTCTGAGTTACTCGGGTCTTTCTGCAAAGTGTTGAAAATAATTGAATAGTCAGAAGCATTAGCCTCTTCATTGTGAACGAGGATATTCTGTACACCTGATTCAAGAATCAAGTCAATGTGTTCCGGTTCAATAACCGTTTCACGGTCGATAACTACCTCGTTACGTTCAATAGAAACTACTTCACCAGTATCTTCATCTACAAAATCCTCTGTCCATGTCTTCAATACACGGGCAGCCAGTTTACGTCCGATGATTTTCTTCAGGTTCGTCTTATTGACCTTTACATCCTCAGCCAAATTGAAAATTTCAAGGATGTCCTTATCATTTTCAAATCCTACAGCTCTCAACAACGTAGTTACCGGAAGCTTTTTCTTACGATCGATATACGCATACATCACATTGTTGATATCCGTAGCGAACTCAATCCAAGATCCTTTGAATGGGATGATTCGGGCAGAATACAGTTTTGTTCCATTCGCATGGATGCTTTGTCCAAAGAATACACCCGGTGAACGATGGAGCTGAGACACTACTACACGCTCTGCACCGTTAATGACGAAAGTACCTTTCGGAGTCATATAAGGGATAGGACCCAAATACACATCCTGAATCACTGTATCAAAATCTTCGTGATCGGGGTCAGTACAATAAAGCTTCAGTTTGGCTTTCAAGGGAACACTATAAGTCAATCCACGTTCCAGACAGTCGTCGATGGTATAGTGAGGCGGATCGATATAGTAGTCAAGGAACTCGAGCACGAAGTTGTTGCGTGTATCTGCAATCGGGAAATTTTCCGCAAATACCTTATACAAGCCGTCGTTCTTTCGCTTTTCGGGTGGGGTATCTAATTGTAAGAAGTCCTGAAATGACTTCAACTGTACTTCCAGAAAATCCGGATACTGCATCGGATTCTTGATAGAAGCAAAATTAATTCGTTGATTTTGAGTTTCTGAAGACATCTGTATGGAGTTTAAAATGTAAAAACTAGGATAATTACAGTCGGGGAACTCTCACAGTTCCGACAATTGAAACCTAGTGAACTTAATATAGACGCAAAAAGGTTAAGAATCCTCTTTACAGAGGACTCTTAACCGAACTACCTGATTTACAGGATAATCTTATTTAAGTTCAACTTCAGCTCCAGCTTCTTCCAAAGTTTTCTTCAAAGATTCAGCTTCGTCTTTAGCCAAACCTTCTTTTACTGTGCTAGGAGCACCGTCAACCAAGTCTTTTGCTTCTTTCAAGCCAAGACCACAAGCTTCTTTCACTGCCTTAACAACCTGCAATTTAGCAGCACCTGCGCTCTTCAAAACTACATCGAATGAAGTCTTTTCTTCAGCAGCAGCTGCAGCAGCAGGTTCAATACCATATTCTTCTTTAAGGATAGTTGCAAGTTCATTAACTTCTTTTACTGTCAAGTTAACTAATTGTTCTGCAAAAGCTTTCAAATCTGCCATTTTTGTATGAAATTTAATTGTTTGTACTATTTAAATATTAAAGTTGTTTTGGTTTCTTGACTTATGCGCAACGTGACATTATTCTGCACGTTCTGCCAAAGTCTGAAGAACACCGTGAATGGTGTTGCCACCTGATTGAAGAGCTGAGATAACGTTCTTTGCAGGAGACTGCAGCAAAGCCACAATGTCTGCAATGACTTCGTTCTTGCTCTTGATTGTTGCGAGAGCTTCCAACTGATCTGCACCCACATAGAATCCTTCTTCTGCATAAGCAGCTTTCAGGGTCGGAACACTGTCCTTATATTCCTTCAACAGTTTTGCCGGCACATTAGCTGTTTCGCAAAACATTACTGAAGTAGTACCCTTCAAAGAATCAAACAAGGGTGAGTAGTCTACATCCAAGCTCATCAAAGCTTTGTGAAGCAAAGAATTCTTCACAACCATCAGTTTGATACCAGCCTTGAAACATTTCTTACGAAGGTCGCTAGTAGCAGCTGCATCCATTGCAGTTGTGTCTACCAAGTAAAAATGTCCGTATTGCTTTACGGTATCAGCCAACTGACCAATAATTACGCCTTTATCTTCCTTTCTCATGATTCCTCCTTAATTATTAGATTTCGTCTACTGATTTCGGGTCAATCTTGATACCCTTACTCATAGTACTTGAAAGATAAATACTCTTAATATAAGTACCTTTAGCTGTGGTCGGTTTCAGTTTGATGATAGTAGCGATAAATTCTTTCGCATTTTCACGGATCTGGTCAGCAGTGAAAGACACCTTACCGATTGAAGTATGAACGATACCGCTCTTATCAACCTTAAAGTCAATCTTACCTTGCTTAACTTCCTTTACTGCCTTAGCAACATCCATAGTTACAGTGCCACTCTTAGGGTTAGGCATCAAACCACGAGGACCGAGTACACGACCCAAAGGACCAATCTTACCCATGCAAGAAGGCATTGTGATGATGACATCAATATCTGTCCAACCACCCTTAATCTTCTCAACGTATTCGTCAAGACCTACATAATCAGCACCTGCTTCCTTAGCAGCAGCTTCCTGATCAGGAGTACAGAGTGCGAGCACGCGAGTAACCTTACCTGTTCCGTTTGGCAATGAAACAACGCCACGAACCATCTGGTTAGCCTTACGTGGATCAACACCTAAGCGTACATCAATATCAAGAGATGCATCAAATTTGGTAGTTGTAATTTCCTTTACCAACTCTGAAGCCTCCTTCAATGTGTATGCCTTCCCTGCTTCAACCTTATCAGCTACTGATTTTTGATTTTTTGTCAGTTTACTCATTTTTCTAATTGAAGTTTTAAATTATTTACCAGGGAAGTCCCCTTTTACAGTGATACCCATACTTCTTGCAGTACCAGCGATGAGCTTCATAGCTGATTCTACAGTAAAGCAGTTCAAGTCCTTCATCTTATCCTCAGCGATTACCTTTACCTGATCCCAGGTAAGAGAAGCAACCTTCTGACGATTAGGCTGTGCAGAACCTGACTTGATTTTGGCAGCCTCTTTCAATTGAACTGCAGCAGGTGGAGTCTTGATAATAAAATCAAAAGACTTGTCAGTATAATAAGTAATAACTACTGGCAACACTTTACCTGCTTTGTCCTGGGTACGGGCGTTGAATTCCTTGCAGAATCCCATAATATTAATACCCTTAGAACCCAATGCAGGTCCTACTGGAGGTGAAGGATTCGCAGCGCCACCTTTAA
>ENA-OPNI01000838-OPNI01000838.1-human-gut-metagenome-genome-assembly--contig:-NODE-838-length-9877-cov-1.692934_pt1 | contig 9877 bp, 9 predicted proteins | sample MGYA00241538_ERZ501773 | MGnify/ENA primary metagenome ERZ501773 (study PRJEB25962, sample SAMEA2042556) | human gut metagenome | biome: human gut; feature: human-associated habitat; material: faeces...
TCAGGCTTGTTCCATAGGTTAAGCTTCGTTCCGAGTCCCATTTTCACAGCATTTTCATAACATACCTTACCCCAGGCAACATCTTCTACAGGCATTCCTCCAACAGAATATACAATTATCTGATCATCACTGTCTCTTCCTGATGCATTGCCAAGCAATATATCTCCCATATCAGTAATATCACTTTTACTTATAATTCCATCATGGCACATATCTGTAAACTTTGCACCTATTATGTTAATTGAACCAAATGTCGGATATGGATATTCCTCTGCCCATGCCTCGTAAAGCTTTATATTATCAACTACCATCTTACATTTTTCTTTGAGAAAATCTGTCTCCATATCAAATGCACTTGGAGCAACAATAAGCGCTCCCGGCTTTATCCATTCACCTTTGACATATGCATATTTTGACGGATCTGTTCCTGCTGTGGCTGCAAATGATATAACATCACTGTCTCTTACCAGAGTTTCTATATCATCTACCACTGTTACAGTTGTAAGCTGTGGATATGTAGCTTTGACATATTCAAGGAAACTGTCTAATGATTTCTTTCCTCTACCTTTTACCTTAAGTGTATCAAGCTCTGGGCATGTTGCCATAAATGCATCAAGGCTTGTTTTTCCCATTACACCAGGTCCAACGATTGCAACGGTTTCCGAATCTTTTCTTGCCAGATATTTTGCTCCAACCCCTGGAATTGCACCTGTACGATAGGCACTTAAAAGGTTGGCTGACATCATGGCAAGTGGTGCTCCTGTGTCCTTATCATTTAACATCATCATTAAAATGGAACGTGGTAATCCTTTCTGTCTGTTCTCAATATTAGAACCATACCATTTCATTCCTGCCATTTGAAAACGACCACCCAAATACGCTGGCATTGCCATAAAACGTCTATCCTCTCCATTTTTTGGCATTCCTGCAAAAGCGGGATTATCTGGGAATGTCACCATACAACCATGTGAATTATGGTTTTCTCCTCCCATTACATAATCGCCTTTTTGCAATGTGACCATCATATCTTCCATGACTTCCACACACTGCTCCATATTTTTTACTCCTGCTGCTATCATATCTGGTTCACTTAAATATAAAAAATCAATTTTTGTTTCCATTGTAAATTCCTCCTTTTGTTGACACCTATAAAAAAAGACGAATTTACATTACAGTTCTACGCATCTGTGCAAAACATTTTGCAGTAGTCCAATTCAGCCGAAACCATTCATAAAGTGCCAGAATATGCAAATTAGATAAAGATATTCCTTTCGGCTAAACTGTTAAAAAAAAGATGCCAATGGCACTTTTGCCATTGACATCCTCGTCTTTTTATAGTATATCACACATATTTTCCCTTGTCCAGTTACCTGGTTTACCAGTCTTAAACATAACAGTGTTACCGTTACATTCCACAGGCAATGAGGTATTTTAACCTTTCTAATACCAGTATATTTCCTTTTTCATTTTTTGTATTGTAAAAAACGATACTCTTAACGACATGGTTTAAATCGATCATAACGAAGTGGCGTAATATCTACAACCGTATCCTCTCCCGCTACCATTTGAGATAGCATAAGTCCAACTGCTGGTGCTGTTCCAAATCCATGTCCTGTGAAACCACATGCTAAAATCAAACCTTCTGCTTCGTCTACCTTACTAATAAATGGTACGCCATCAAATGCATTATCCAGCCAACCGCACCAACTTCTTACAATTTTAGCATCCTTTAATGCAGGTACATATCCCATAATCGCACGACAACTTGCCGAAAGTGTCATTGCATTGGTCATCAACTTAGAAGGGTCTGTCATATCCGTTACTTCCTCATATCCGCAATCGGAACCAAATACAAAGGAACCATGCTTTGCCTGATGTCCATAGAAATCTGCCCCTGCTGTTCCAAGCATAATGTCAAACATATGTGGCTGCATTTCCGTTACCAGACATTCATCAATCAATCGGGTCATTGGTACATCTACTCCAACGGTTCTTGCAATATAACGACTCTCATAGCCTGCTGCCAGAATAATGGTTTCCCCTTCAAAAACCGTTCCATCCTTTAAGATTACTTTTCTTACCTTTCCTTTTACCTTACGAAGTTCTGTAACCTCTGCATCCGTATAAAAGCGAACTCCCATTTCTAAGGCTCTTTTGTAATATCCAAGGGTCGTTGTCAATGGGTTGGCATGTCCATCGGTTGGACACCAACTTGCTCCAATAATATCATCCGAAAGGTATGGACAAATTTCCTTTACTTCCTTTGCATCCACCATTCTTACATCCAATCCTACGGATTGTGCATTCTTTGCTAATGTCTGTAACTTTTCCAAATGTGCCTCCGTCTTACCAAGACGAAGATTTCCCTTCTGTGTATATTCTACATCTACACCTAATTCCTCCGAAAGGGTTGGCCATAAGTGTTTAATTCCATACATAGCATAAGGAAGTTCTCTCACATCTCTACCAGACTGACGAACACCGCCACCGTTTCTACTAGAACCACCATGTCCAATACTCTTTGTACCTTCCAAAACAATAACATTTGTATTTCCTGCTTTAGCTAAATAATATGCTGCTGCACATCCGACTACACCGCCACCAATAATTACTACATCTGCTGTGTTACTCATGAGCCACACCTCCATCCTCTGCCAATATTTCCATTTCAATCGGTCTCATTGGGGCTCTGGAGCTTGCTGGTTCTACCTCAGAAGGTGCTACTCCAAGTTCTCTTGCCACAATTCCTTTTACCAATTTTCCACAAGTCTGTCCCTGACACAATCCCATGCCGGAACGTAAATATCTTCTCAATTCTTCTATTGTAAAAATGCCCTCATGTACGGCTTTTCTTATTTCACCTTTTGTCACTTCCTCACATCGACAGACGAGCATTCCATCATCCTCTGCCTCTACATAAGGACCAATTTCTTTTAATTTTTCCTGAATATCCATCATAAAGCAGAACCTCCTATTTTGCACTCTATTGACCGTTCTCGCCTCTGTAAAAACGTGCCTTCATAATCTTATCATTTGGTACCTTAATGGTAAGTAGATTGGTATGATCAAACACTGGTGCTGTCCGAACTTTTGTCACCTCTGCCTCACATACCTCTTTTCCATCTCGTCCCAATGCAATTCCTTTTTCACCAACTTTTGGCAATGGAAGAAATTCATAAGGCATTGTCACTTCACCAAATCCAGGCTCTACATTTTCCTGAACCAAAAAGATTGCCTGACCGGAGCAGGATGCCACACACATTCCACAACCAATACATTTATGCTCTTTGCTTACAACTGGAAGAGATGTAATATTTTTTCCAATACAAATACAGCCCTTTGGACAGGCATCCTGACAAGGATTACAAGGAATATTCTGCGTACACTCAATGACAGGATGAATACCTTCCTGCTTGGTAACGCCCGGATATCTTTCAATTTCCGTATCTGCAACATATCCATTTTCCAAAAGGCTCATGGATACGGCAATCCCTTCCTCTGTTTTTTCTACTAACTTTCCACGATTCTTTGGTGCAAACATTCCCTGACGAAGTGTATCAAGCTGTGCCTCCAACTCCTTAATTCTTGCTTGCTTTTCCTCCTCGGTAATATATCCTAAATAACAGGAAATCGTTGCTCCGCTCATACGACCTTCAATCATGGCAGAGCTTGCTTCCTCAATTCCAGAAACATCTCCTGCTGCAAAAATACCTGAAACACTGGTTGCTCCATCCTCTTGACAGACAGGCACGTAACCACCCTTTGTATCCGACATTTCACATCCTGCCTGCTTTAACAACTGTGACATAGGGGATAATCCAACTGCCAGACAAATCGTATCCACATCAAAATGCTTTTCTGTTCCCGGAATCACTTTCCAATCTGGTCCTACCTGTCCGATAACAACACCGGTTACACAATCCTCGCCTTCTGCCTCTACAATGGTATGGGATAAATAAAATGGTACACCGCATCTTGCTACCTTTGCCGCATGAACCCCATAACCACCTACTCTTGGCGCTGCGTCTGCAAGTGCAACCACTTCACAGCCAGCCTGCAAAAGCTGAAAACTAACAACCAATCCAACATTTCCGGAACCAAGCATCAATACTCGCTTTCCCGGTTTTATGTGATGTAAATTCATCATGGTCTGTGCAGCACCAGCACCAATTACTCCCGGAAGTGTCCAACCTTTAAAGTTTACCATATTTTCAGAAGCACCTGTTGCTACTAATACAGCGTCTCCCTTATAGTGTTTGATTTCATTACCAATTTTTACCGTAATTTCTTTTTCTGGATACAGTCCAACAACCGTAGCATTTAATACTACTTCTACACCATATTCTCTCGCTTCTGCCAAAAGTTCCTCACCAATCTTAAAACCTCTTACTTTTGCCTTATGCTCTTTTGAACCAAAAAATTTGTGAATCTGCTTAAATAACTGTCCACCCGGTTTTTCATTTTCATCAAATACAATTGGTTTAATTCCCTTTTTTGCAGCCTCAATTGCAGCCGACAAACCGGCAGGTCCTGCTCCAATTACTATCATGTCATAACGTTCGATCTTCATTTACATCGCCTCCTTATCCGGTTCTGCGGATACTCCATACTGTGTTTGTACCTTCATTCCCTCTTCCAAAGGAGTAATGCAGGTTCGTACATTTGGCATATCATTTACGATCATAACACAGTCTGTACAACGTCCAATGGCACAAAACACACCTCTTGGCTCATGTGTTTTAGCCGTATATCTATGTGCCATAACACCATTTGCCTTTAATGCAGTCGCAATCGGCTCTCCTTCATATCCTTCTAACTGTTTTCCATTATATGTAAATGTTACTTTCCTACGTTCCGGTGTCTCACCAAGAATAGGATGGTTTTCAATTCGTTCCATAGGATCAACCTCACTTTCTTGCTTTTCCTTGTCAAGCGGATATTCACAATCCACTTTGCTACTTGCTCCTATAAAAGCGGCACTGCGTTTTCTTGCCCTTTTATAAAGTAAAAAAAGGCATCTGCAACTTACTTTGCAGACGCCCTTGTCTTTGTTCTTATTGTCTAAACTTTATCATAAAGCGGTAAACTATGTATTGTAAAAAACGATACTTAGTCAAACGGATTCGTAATTCGCTCCGTTACTTGCTCCTAACACGATTTGCTGCTAGTGCAGCATATCAGAAGGGGCTTGTACCCTTTCTTGATCGTGTTAAAAAAATTATAACGTATAGTTTTCCACTTCTCTTCCATACTAATACAGCAATAGAACATAATAGAGAGGAGAATATAATATGGACAAACAAACTGCACATTGCGATACTACCCCTGAAACTTTAGCAATCACTTCCGTTCCTATACAAAAAAGGACAAAAGTATATTTCCCGGATACGGCATTGAAAGAAGGTACCATATTTCCGGAACTAAACCTTCCTTTTTTTGTAACAGACCCTCTTTCTTCTACCGCTTCAACTTGTAATTGTGAAAAGTGCGAATGTATGGATGCAAACAAAACGTATGATCATCTGTTTACCGACCAACATTTCGAAAGAGAAGAAGTTATGAAAGCGTTATATGAAATTAGTTTTTTCCTAAATGATATGCTTTTATACCTGGATACACATCCAGACGATCAAGAGGCCATTGACATTTTCAATGTATACAATGCAGACCGAAAAAAACTGTTACAGAGAATGGAAGTGGACTTCTATCCATTATCACCAAATTGTATTGTAGATGCCAGAGGAAATGAGGACCATTTTTCCTGGACAGATGGCGCATTGCCATGGGAAGGAGCGTGTTTATAAATGTGGGTTTATGAAAAACGATTACAATATCCAGTAAAAATCACAAAAACCTGTCCGAAAACAGCACAGTTAATCATCAGTCAGTATGGCGGACCAGACGGAGAACTAAGTGCCTCCATGCGCTACCTCTCCCAACGCTTTACCATGCCTTGTAAAAAAGTCGGCGGACTTTTAACAGACATTGGTACAGAAGAATTGGCACATTTAGAAATTATTTGTTCTATGGTATACCAATTGACAAAAAATCTGACCGTAGAAGAAGCCAAAACAGCCGGATTTGATGCTTATTATATCGACCATGCAAAAGGAATCTGGCCACAGGCAGCCAGCAGCCTTCCCTTTACTTCTATAGAATTTCAGTCAAAAGGTGATGTTTTTGCAGACTTACATGAAGATCTTGCTGCGGAACAAAAAGCACGAGCGACTTATGACAATCTGCTTCGAATGATAAAGGACCCAGAAGTCAGAGAACCTTTAAAATTCCTAAGAGCAAGAGAAATTGTTCACTTTCAGCGTTTTGGAGAGGCAATCGAAATGACAAAAAAAGAATTAGATTCAAAAAACTTTTACTACTTTAATCCTGAATTTGATTGTAACAATTTTACCGAACAGAAATAATTGCGCTAATTACATGTGACTGCTAGTAGGCTAAATGCAATTTGTTCAAAACAAGGTGAACAAGTCCACATCAACTTCCTAAAAACAATAAAAGCACAAAATGGTTACATCCACTTTGTGCTTTTATTTATTTGCCTACCTGTATTATTTCACACTCTCTTCTAAATACTCTACCGCATGATTTAACTCTTTTTTACTAGATTGTACTAATGTTGATAATACTTTTTGTTCCTTAGCTGTGTATTTATAATCACAATTTTCCCCACAAAAACTTTCGCTTTTTTTCACAAGTGTTTCAGCAAGAAATGCCTCGCCAAAAATTCCATACTTACTTATTTCTGCTTTTTTTTCATTTACAGACATCTCATCATTCTCTACGATATTTTCTAATTGCTCTGGCATTTCAGATAATTCCTTGTTCCATAACTTATAAAACTGTTCTGCCGTTTCAAAATCAGTCCCTGTCAATTCTTGAAAGTCACAATCTGTTATCTCCAAAATTGCCAAAGCTGAAATATAGGAGTTTAAACTGGAATACTCTTTACTTTCACCCTTTTCCTGCAAAAGCGGCACTGCTTCAAACCCCAAATTTACTATATTTTTATAATATTCATTATCAATATAGGCATATGGACTTGAACTCATTAATGTCTTTGTATCATAAGACTTCGCCATTGATTCAAAGTTTTCATCAATTACTGCGGCATAGGATTTTTGAGGTTCTAGTGGTTTTATATGTAATTTTTGAAATCCCAAAGCAGCTCCTGTGGCAATAGCACCTATACATATAACTGTTGCAAATGTAATCTTTGTTTTTTTCTTCATGTTCCACTCCTCCTTATTTATAACAATATAATTTTAAACTACCATATCCACTGGTTGACTTATAAGGATTACTCAGCTTGCTAGTCGTATACAATGAACAAGCACCCCATTTTGAAATTGTTTTTGCACCTGCTATTGAATTTCCATCCAATGTTCTTGTTCTTGCAAAATGAACTACCTTACCATTATTTACATACACTAATATAACCTGATTTCCTTTTACCTCTAACATATCTGTTGTACAAGTATACCCCTTTGCTTTTATCCAAGACTTAAATACAGTTAAAGTTGGTCCATATCCCCATGATGCAGGCCAAGTCCAAGACTGTACCGTATTCTTTCCTAATGCATATGCTAAACAATTATAATCAGAAAATCCACGTTTATAATAAGTAGCACATGATGACATGCCTGATAAACACAAAGAACATAACTTTATTCCATTTTGTCTCTTATGTTTTCCTGAACAATTATCTCTTTGACTACTGCTATACGTTGAGTCATCACAGTTAGAACATCCACTACTATATACATACCAGTTTTTATAACAATCTACTGCCTTAACTGTTGTAGCTGTATTAAAAATGATTGTAGCAATTATCAGCATGAATAAAATTTTATACCTTTTTCTCATATTTTCCCCTCTTTCTTTTGATGATACAATTTTATTATACAATATATACATTGATACGTCAACAAAGAAATATGTTTATATTATAATCATGTTGCTTTATCCTATATAAAGAAGGTAATCTATGAATTTGTAATATTTTAATACCATGTTTATTTTTTTATTTTAGCAACCACCTAACGCACTCTTATCGTTCCTCCTCCACTTTAGCAAACCCCATAGCCTCCAGATACACCTCCTGAAAGCCTTCCATTTCTGCCAAAGAAATATGCTGCACCTTACGAGCAAGGGTATTTAATGCTCTCCACTTTTCTTCTGAATAAAATAATGCAACCCCAGCCCCCAATAACGCAGCATTGCCAATAGGAACGATTTTTTTCTTTTCCATATCAGGCAATAATCCTATCCGTTGTGCTGCATCTACTTGTAAATGTGTCCCAAACGCACCTGCTAACACAATCCCACGCAAATCACAAACATTCATCTTACAAGCCTGAAGTAACATTGTAATTCCCGCAGAAATTGCCCCTTTTGCCAACTGTAACTCACGAATATCCTGCTGTGTAAGAATTACCGTATCGGAAATAGCAAAAACAGTTTCTCTTTCCCTTATTTCCAAACAATCCACAAGAACCTTTGGACATCCTTGCTTTATAGCTTCGTTTCTATTTAATAAATATCCCGTTTCATCTATTATTCCAAAATTCACCAGCTCTGCCACAACAGAAATTAAACCAGAGCCACAGATTCCCCTTGGTGCCACCTCTCCAATCACATCAAGTTCTATTTTCTCTTTTACCTGCATTCCACGGATAGCACCCACTTCTCCTCGCATACCACAAGAAATGGTAGCTCCTTCAAATGCTGGACCTGCTGCCGTAGAAGCTGCATATAACCTGCCATCCTTTTGTAATACTAACTCTCCATTGGTTCCAATATCAATCATCAACACACGATCCCATTTTGAAATATCCTTGCTGTTTTTGAGTGTTTTTATGACAACTGCTGCTTTATCATCTACCTTTGACATGTCCTCTTTTTCTTCTCTGCACTGCTTTAAATAAGCCAATACTCCAACCGTATCTGCTCCAACAAAACCTTCAATATTAGGAAACAATCGCACACTGGCATGGAGCAGTCCAAACAACGTTCCAGAAAGACTTACACTATCCTTATACTTTGTTTTATAAGGTGCCCTCGTAAGACTTTCTGGACTCACCTCTGCTAAAAAATGCATCATGGCAGCATTTCCAACCACGGAAACCGTAGATACCTTCTCTTTCATGCTTTGTAATAACACATTTTCAACCATCTGCTCAGAAAAATGTGTGCCTCCACCCATATTTTCATTCTCATTTTCTATCTCACGACTTTCCTCACAAGGATACTGTTCTAAATATGTTTGCAGCAATTCTTCCATTAACGTTGCAATGGTATTTCTAAGCAGCGAACAACTCTCTTTGAAATTTTCCTTATCTTTCAATGCATAGGTCATGCGTGCCACCACATCTGCACCATATATTTTCAAAGGATTTTCAGCTATTTTACGACCAACACAACGTTTGGTTTCTAACTCCCACAAAAGAAATTCCATATTTGTCGTCCCAATATCTACTACAATGCCAAATGTGCTTGCACATTTTTCTACACAATCTGCTTTACTCTCCCTGCTGCCACCATGCATGGTTTCCTTTTCTCTATTCCCGTCCTTTTCTTCTTCCTGCAAACATTCCTTTATCTTTTTCTCATATTTCTTTAATTCACTTTCATACAACAAATGCGCTTCCTTCTCAGAATCCATTTGTAAATTTATATTCGGTACTTCCACCTCACAACTGCGAAAATGCTTTGGAACAAGCTTACAGGCAAGCCTCCACCCATCCTGTAATTCCTGCTCTGTAAAGAAATGCTTTTCTTCCTCCGTAATCGCATTCACCTCGCCAACCAAAACCTTCACACGACATTTTCCGCAGGTTCCATTTCCACCACAAGGACTTTC
>ENA-OPNI01000847-OPNI01000847.1-human-gut-metagenome-genome-assembly--contig:-NODE-847-length-9809-cov-1.832889_pt1 | contig 9809 bp, 7 predicted proteins | sample MGYA00241538_ERZ501773 | MGnify/ENA primary metagenome ERZ501773 (study PRJEB25962, sample SAMEA2042556) | human gut metagenome | biome: human gut; feature: human-associated habitat; material: faeces...
CCACGACGCAGAGCGCGCCCGTGGCATGCACGCGGGAAAAGAAGTCCGTGTAGTCGCAGATGCGGCCGAGCGTGTCCGGATATTGGACAAGCACTCCGGCCAGATCCGCACCGATGGATGCGGGGTCAAAGGATGAGCAATCTCCCACGATGATGTTAACGCCCTGGAAGGCGGCGCGGGTACGGATGACGCTGATGGTCTGGGGATGGCAGGTGTCCGCCACAAAGAAGGTGTTTGCTTTGGGGCGCGCGTTCCGGCACATGGTGACGGCTTCTGCTGCTGCGGTGCCTTCATCAAGCAGGGAGGCGTTCGCTACCGGCAGCCCTGTCAGGGAAGAGACCATGGTCTGGAAATTCATGAGCATTTCCAGCCGTCCCTGGGCGATTTCCGGTTGATAAGGGGTGTAGGCCGTGTACCAGCCGGGGTTCTCCAGTACATTGCGGAGGATGACGGAGGGAGTGATGGTGCCGTAATAGCCCTGGCCAATGAAGGTTTTCAGGAGCTTGTTTTTCCGCAGAATGGAACGGAGTTCCTCCAGGGCTTCCGTTTCCGATTTGGCTGCGGGCAGGTCCAGCGGGGCCTTCATGCGGATATCTGCGGGGACGATGTCCGCAATGAGTTCGTCAAGCGTCCGGTAGCCGAGGCTGTCAAGCATTTCCCGGCGTTCTTCCCCCTGGGGGCCGATGTGCCGGCTGGCAAAATCTGAGTGGGTATTCATGTGGTATCTCTGGCTGGTAATAGCGTCCGGCCGCGGGACGGGCCAAACAAAATGCCCCGGGATGGAATCACCGGGGCGGGGGAGGAAAGAATGGTTCAGGAGCAGTATTCCTCGTAATCCGTGGCGTTCATCATATCTTCCGTTTCCGTGGGAACGTCCAGGCGGATTTTGTACAGCCAGCCTGCGCCGTAGGGGTCGGAGTTAATGAGGGAGGGGTCATTGGAAAGCTCTTCATTCACTTCCAGGATTTCTCCTGAAACGGGGGTGTACACGTCGCTGGCGGCTTTGACAGATTCCACGACGGCGACGGGGTCGCCGGCCGCGACGGTGGCGCCTACTTCGGGAAGGTCTACAAAGACGACATCGGAGAGTTCGGCCTGGGCATGGTCTGAAATGCCGATGGTGCCGATGTCCCCGTCAATTTCAATCCATTCGTGATCCTTGGAATACAGCAGATTTTCTGGTACGTCGTGCATAAGATGTAATTGTTTGAAGTGAGAGTGTAGTAAAATGAGGTGTTTGTCAGTTTATTTTTGCGCCGTCGTGTCAGCCTTTTTTATAAAAGGGTTTTTTTACGACCACGGCCGGAAATTTCCTTCCCCTTACGTCAATTTCCAGCTCCGTGCCGACCTTGGCATGGGCGGCAGGCAGGTAGGCCAGGGCAATACCCTTCATCAGCGAAGGAGAGAGCACGCCGCTGGTAAGTTCTCCGATGGCTTCTCCGCCGGGGACGTGAACGGCATAATGGGCGCGGGGAGGGGCTCCCTTGCCGGTGTATTCAATAGCCGCCAGCCGCTGGCTGAGACCGTTGGCTTTTTGTTCCCGGAGGATATCGGAACCGATGAAATCCGTATCCAGCGCGCAGAAGAAGCCGAGCCCGGCTTCCAGAGGCGTCTTGTCCGGAGAGAGGTCGGAGCCGTTCAGAGGATAGCACATTTCCAGACGCAGACTGTCGCGGGCGCCCAGGCCGCAGGGTTTGGCTCCTGCTCCAAGAAAGGCTTCAAACCATTTGACGCCTTCCTTAGCCGGGCAGAAGAATTCAAAACCATCTTCCCCGGTATAGCCGGTGCGGCAGACAATGAGATCCGTCCCTTCCGCCGAGATGCGGGAAATTCCATTGCGGGGGGGAAGTTCCACACCGGGGATGACGCGGGAGAATACTTCTCCGCATTCGGGACCTTGAACAGCCAGCCCCACGTATTCGTCGGAGTGGTTTTCCAGGGTTACGCCTGCAGGTTGATGGGCGGAAAGCCATGCGAAGTCTTCATCAATCTTGGAGGCGTTCACCACTACGAAGAAGGTTTCCGGTTCCATCCGGTACAGGATAAGGTCGTCAATGACTCCGGCTCTGTCATTGAGCATGACGGAGTATTGCCCCTGCCCTACATTCAATTTGTTGATGTCATTGGTCAGCATGGAGTTCCGCCAGGCCGCGGCAGAATCGCCGGCTACCGTGAACTGCCCCATGTGGGAGATGTCAAAGATGCCGCAGGTTTCGCGCACTGCTTTGTGTTCGTCCAGAATGCCGGTGTACTGCACCGGCATATTCCAGCCGGCAAAAGGAACCATTCTGGCTCCCAGTTCAACGTGTTTAGCTGCCAGGGGGGTGGATTTGACGTCTGTATCAGTCATGAGGCGATGTGAAGGTTGTGAGCAATCTGCCCCTTATATCAGTAAAAGTCAATGGAATTCCGGTAACGCTTCCGTCTAGACATTGAAGCGGAATTCGATAACGTCCCCGTCTTTGACGACATATTCTTTTCCTTCGATGCGCAGCTTGCCGTGTTCCCTCGCTCCGGCCTTGCCGCCACAGGAAACCAGGTCGTCGTAGTGCACTACCTCTGCGGCGATAAAACCGCGTTCAAAGTCCGTGTGGATAACGCCGGCCGCCTGAGGTGCTTTTGCCCCGGACGGAATGGTCCAGGCCCGCGTTTCCTTGATTCCCGTGGTGAGGTAGGTGCGCAGGCCCAGAAGGTGGTACACGGCCCGGATGAGGTCGGAAACGCCGGAATCCCGCACGCCCAGGGATTCCAGAAATTCGCGGGATTCTTCCTCCGAGACGTCGATGAGTTCCTCTTCAATCCGGGCAGAGATGACAATGGCTTCCGCGTTGTGGTGTTCCGCTACGTATTTTTTCACCTGGGAGACGTAGGGATGGGCGTCCGGGTTGGAGATGGCGTCCGCCAGTTCGTCTTCATTGACATTGCAGGCGAAAATGCTTTTTTTATCCGAAAGCAGCTGGAAGGAATGGAGCAGCTTGCGTTCATCGTCGTCCAGCTGCGGTTCAAGGGTGAGGGCGGGATTGCCTTCGTTCAGGTGGGGCAGGAGTTTGGTGATGAGGGCCACTTCGGCCTTGGCTTCCTTGTCGCCGCTGCGTGCCTTGCGTTCGCGGGAAGAGAGTCTCTTTTCCATGGTGGCGATATCCGCCAGAATGAGTTCCGAGTTGATGATGTCAATGTCGCGCAGAGGATTCACGGAACCGAGTTCATGAATGATATCATCATTGTCAAAGCAGCGGACTACCTGCACGATGGCGTCCACTTCACGAATGTTCGCCAGAAACTGGTTGCCCAGGCCGGCGCCTTCCGAGGCGCCCTTGACCAGGCCGGCAATATCCACGAATTCAATAAGCGTGGGGATGATTTTTTCAGAACCGGACATGTCGGAAAGAACCTGCAGGCGGGGATCCGGGACTGTTACCATACCCACGTTCGGGTCAATGGTGCAGAAGGGATAGTTGGCCGCCTGGGCCTTGCGCGTCCGGGTGACCGCATTGAATAGAGTGGATTTGCCGACGTTGGGGAGACCTACAATACCTGCCTGTAACATAGGCAGGACTGATAGCGGGTCACGCCGTGAAAGTCAAATACCAATTGCCGACGGGCATTTATACGGCGTATCCCAGAGCCCATCTGATCAGGTTTTCCGATTCCGTCCAGATACGGGACGGATGGCAGCCGAGGACGACGACGATGACATGGCGCCCGTTGACGCCGGCTGAGGAAACCAGGCAGCGTCCGGCGGCGTTCGTGTATCCAGTTTTCATCCCGGTAACCCAGGGGTTCTGGGTGAGCAGCTTGTTGGTGTTTCTCAACAGAAGCGTTCTGCCGTTGGCGCGGGTAAAGGCATATTGGCGTTTGCAGATAATATTGCGCAGTTCCGGGTTGCGGTACACGTAATAGGCGCAGCGGGCCATGTCAATGGCAGTGGAATATTGATCTGCCGGGAGGCCGTTGGGATTGGCGAAGCGTGAGTTGTACATGCCCATCTGCCGGGCTTTGGCATTCATCAACTGGGCGAAACGGGGAACGGAACCCGTATCGCGGGCCAGCGCCAGGGCTACGTCGTTGAAACTGCGGATCATCATGGCATTGAGCAGTTCGCGGCGTGAATAGACTTCCCCCGCCCGGAATCCCAGTTTGGTGGGGTCCGCCTTGGTATCGGAAGGCTGGATGACCACTTTTTTGTCCAGGCTGCCGTGTTCCATCACGACCATGGCTGTCACGAGTTTCTGCGTGCTGGCTACCTGGCGGTGCTGGAGGCCGTTGTGGGAAAAGAGCACTTTGCCGGTAAGGGCGTCCATGACGCAGGCACTGGCGCAGCGGGGCGTGCGCGGGGCGCTTGAGGGGATGGCTACAGGGCGTGTGGGGAAATTGGCCGGTCGGGGGAGGGCATGGGAAACCGGCTGGGAGAGTTGTGGGGGAACGGGCGTTGCGAGGGGGATGTAGTCACTTGAATCCCCGTACGATTGGCAGCTTGTGGAGCTCAGGCAAAGGGAGAATCCTGCAAGAAGGGCGAATAAACGCATGTCTTGTTGCTACAGTAAGAAGTTTCGTTCATCAAGCCCAAACTCCGCATTTGAAAGAGAGCCGGACGAAAAAGGCCGCGGATCGGATAATCCGCGGCCTTTTTTCTCTATTAACTACCTATGGAACCAAAAACCACCCTGAACGGATTTTGAATTGCTTTTTCCATCCGTCGGACAGATCTTGTGAAGGATGAGACTCCAGACAGGAGAGATGCGTTCAAAATATGTTCGTCAACAGTTCTTTTTAAGAGGTGTTGCCGTATGCGCCCGAGCCTGTGTCCCGTAAATATAGCAGAGATTTTTTCCGAACATATTTTGTTTTTCGCGGGCATGTAAATTTTGCCGCAGACATTTAAAATGCCGGGGATGTCCTGACGATATATTTAATTTTTGGAATAAAATTATTGAAGGAGAGGATTTGGTGACTGTTTTAAGACGTTTTTTTGCATCCGGATGGAAAGGTTTTTATACGGGAGATGGACGGCGCTCCCTTCCGGTTCCATGGTCAGGGAGAGGAGGCCCGGACCTGGCGTTTTCCCCGGCGGAAAAGCGGAATCTTCCTAAAGTTCCCTGCTGTTAATGGAGAAATACCCTCCAGCGTCCGGAGTAATTTGCCCTGCAATTTGCATTTTGGCCAAAAGCGGGGTGATAGTATGCGCCGCTTTTCCCAGAGAGGTGCAGAGGGTGTCAATAGTATTGAAACCCAGTCTGATGGCGTGGAGAATCTCCTTTTCTTCCAAAGTGGGAAGCGGTGGGGGTGAGGCTCCGGAAGGGGGACATGGCGAGAAGAGAGGCAGTCCCTGTTCCGGAACGGCCCAGTTCATGTCCTGCAGAATATCGGAGGCTCCGGTAGCCAGGATGGCTCCGTCCCGGATGAGGGCATGGCATCCGTCGGAAGAATGCCGGTCAACCGGTCCGGGAATGCAAAAAACGTCTCGGCCCTGTTCGGCCGCCGTTCGGGCCGTGATCAAGGCTCCGCTGCGTCCGGACGCCTCCACCACCAGCGTAGCGCAGCTCCAGCCGCTCACGATGCGGTTGCGCATGGGAAAAGTGGTGCGGGAAGGGGGCAAGTCCATCGGGAACTCGGAGACTACCGCTCCATGCCCGTCCGCAATGCGCTGCGCCAAATTTCTGTTTTCCCGAGGATACAGTTTGTTGAGTCCTGCTCCGATAACGGCGATGGTGCGCCCCTCCGCGTCCATGGCCCCGGTATGGGCTTCCGTGTCCACGCCGCGCGCCAGTCCGGAAATGACGGTGACTCCGGCTTCCGCCAGGTCATGGGAGATGTTTCTGGCGCAAAGCCTGCCGTAATGGGTGGCCATCCGTGAGCCGACGACGGCAATGGAGCGTTCGGCATCCGTTCCGGTCCAGTTTCCCCAGGAGTAGAGGACAATGGGCGGGTCTGGGAGAGCACGCAGGGAGGATGGGTAGGAGTCGTCAAAAACCGTGGTTACCGCGGCCCCCCCGTTATCCGCCAGTGCCAGTTCCCTGTACGGGTTGACGGTACTCCGCCAAGAGGAAATGCGGCAAGCCAGCTGCGCCCCCACGCCGGGAATTTCCATCAACAGGGAGGAAGGGGATTCCAGAATCAGTTCTGGAGAGGCGAATACCTGCAGGAGACGCATGATTCTGACAGGGCCCAGGCCCGGTATCAGGTTCAGGGCTATGGCTGCTTCCCGGGGTGTCATGAATAAGGGGTCAGTTCCTGGTAAACGTCCAGATGGGCTTGAATCATATCCTGCATATTGTAAGGGGAAGGAATTTGCCGGGGCAGGGGGGGGGGCTGGGCATGCCAGCGGGCCAGCAGGTCCGCCATGGCGGCGGTATTTCCTACGGCGACGTTCCCTTCAGGAAGGAAGGCGTCCAGCTGTTCCTTGACTCCGCCGTGAGCGTATCCGGCCACGGGCTTGCCCAGGGCGAGCGCCTCCAGGGTTGATTTGCCGAAGGCTTCCGGGCTTTTGGTCAGGGAGAGGGTGACGGAACATGTGGAAAGGATTTCCCTTAGATCCTGGCGATGGCCTGTCCAGGTGAAGGACTGGGAGACGCCGGAACGTTCTATTGCCCGCAGGACCTCGTTTTTATATTCTTCTTTTCCCTTCTTTGCTTCTCCTACAATGACGGCGTGGGCCGGAATTCCCTGTTCCAGAAGCTGCCTGACGACCGGAATCAGATCCAGATGCCCTTTCAGGCGCGTGATGCGGCCCGGCAGGCACAGGGTGAATTTCCCCTTCAGTTCAGGATAGGACATGAACCAGCCCGTGAGCCATTCCCGGGAGGGGGAGTAGGACGGGTGATATTGGTCCGGGGAAATAGCATTGGGTATGATTCTGATATGGTCCGGAGGGGTGGACGGATAATGGTCAAGGATGTAGTCCCTGATGCAGTTGGAGACGGCGATCACCCTCTCTCCCCGGCTCATGATGGCGGAGTACCGATTGACGGAGTAGAAGCCGTGAACGCTGGTGACGAGGCCGGGACGGTCTTCCGGCGGGAGCTTTTTCCATGCCAAGTAGCCTGCCCACGCAGGAACGCGGGAATGGAGATGCAGGATATCCGGTCTGACGGCCTGAAGCAGGGCGCGGAGGGCCCCGATGCGGAAGAGAGTGGAGATGCTTTTTTTGCCTATCGGCATCAGGATGTGGCGGGAGCCTTCCTTTTCCAGACGGGGCACCAGGCGTCCGCCTCCGGAAACGACGATATTTTCCACGCCCCGGGAAGAAAGGCCGCTGCCCAGTTCCATAACGACTTGTTCCACGCCTCCGGATTCCATGGAGGGGACGAGATGTACTATTTTCATAAGGCGCGGAGCTGAGGGAAAAATCTGGAGAGGATGTAGTCTGCTGCACGGTCCGCTTCCAGAAGCGGGGAACCGGGAGCCGTCAGGCGGAAGTTCTGTTTTTTCCAGTCACTGTATCCAGTAACCATGCCTTCCTTTTCCAGTGTCTCCAGGCCGGACAGGATGCGGGATTTGCGGCTGCCATGTCGGCGCGGTACGGAAAGGATGCCTACAGGAGCGCCGGAGCCAAGAGCCTCATATACCATGGAGACGCTGTCCTGGCTGACCCAGGCGGCGGAGGCGTGCGCCAGATGCCGGGCTACCCACCCCGGCCGGGTTTCCTCCACGGGAACAACGGTTAGTTCCGGAACGGCCGTCCGGATTTTTTCCGCAAAGCCGTCCGGCGTCCGGCGCGAGGTGGTCAGAACGAGGTCTCCGGGGGTGTGGATGCTGATGGACGCGAGCTGGTTGAGCATGCTTTCGTCATCCCAGTCAAAATCTTTGCTGGGTCCTCCTATGAGAATCAGTGTGGTATCCTTTGGTACGGAAGTATCCGGTCTCATGGGGTGGAGAGCTCCCTGGGTAGGGAAGATATTCGTATCCGTGTAATCGCGGCCGGAATCCAGGTCATGGCGGGGAATAAGGCAGAGGTCGAAAAAGGAGCAGGGAAGCGTGGGCTTCATGCAGAGGATGGCCCGGGTTTTGAAATGGTGCCGCGCGCAGATGAGCGGGATATGCGTTGCATGTCCGGCGGAAATGAACAGATCCGGCCGTGGAATGTCGCTGCCTGAGACGACCTTCCGGATTTTCCCCAAAAGGGAAAGCCCCTGCAGGTTCACCGTTTCCACAGTTCCCCCCGCTTTGGAGATCAGAGCTTGCGCCAGCCCCAGGGACTGGTTGAGGTGGCCCTGTTTCCCATCGCTCAGAATCCGGATGTTCATATATGCGGCATTATGAAGCGGCGGCGGGGTGCAGGCAATCCAATTTCCACCGGACAGAAGAAAATTCTTGGTGGGAGGCACGCTCTTGTTCATGATTCCGGCGTGCTGACTCCGGATTCCTCTGTTATTAAAGATTCCTTGTGCGCCGTGTCCCGGCAGCTTGGTTTTTCCGGCTGCCGGGTGGCCCGTGCGGAAAAAAGCCCGCATGCGGAAAAATTGTTTCAATGGCTGGAGCGCGGATGGCACGCCGGGATGGAGTGGATGGCGCGTTCCCCGGAGCGGCGCACGGATCCTGCGGAAGTGCTTCCCGGATGCCGTTCCGTCATCTGCCTGTCCTATGATTATGACAGCCCCGGTAGGCGTCCGGAGGGGGAGGGAAGCATTTGCCTTTACGCCCATGGAAAGGATTACCACGGAATTCTGGAGGAAAAACTGGCGGATTTGCAGGAGCTGCTTTCCATTTACGGCGGGAAGCAGAAGGGGTATGTGGACTCCGGCCCCGTTATGGAACGGGACCATGCGGAGGCCTGCGGCCTGGGCTGGCGCGGGAAAAGCGGTCTGATCGTGCGCAGGAAAGGGGGCTCCCGCTTTTTTATCGCTACCCTGCTGACTACGCTGGAACTGGAACCGGACGCTCCGGTTTCAAACGGATGCGGCAGTTGCGCGGCCCTGTGTCCGACGGGCGCAATTATGGGAAACGGTCAGGTTGATGCCGGACGCTGCCTTTCCTACTGGACGATTGAACACCGGGGGGCTATTCCGGAAGAAATCCGTCCCCTGATAGGCACGCGCCTGTACGGGTGCGATACCTGCGTGACGGTCTGTCCCTGGAACGGTAAGCCTTTGCCGGATGTTGACGAACGGTTCCGCATGTCCCGTCTGCTGGCTTCCATTCCCCTGCGCGGTCTTCTTTCCCTGGATGCCGGCGGTTTTGCGGCCCTGTTCCGGAATTCCCCGTTGAAAAGGCTCAAGAGGGAAGGGCTGCTGCGTAACGGCTGCGTTGTGCTGGGGAATGCGGGGACTCCGGATGACATTGATTTTCTGAAGGCGCTTTACGGGGAGTCTCCTCTGGTGGAGGAACACGCTTCCTGGGCTGTGGAGCGTATCCTCCGCCGCTACGGGCGGCATGCATCTTCAAGCGGTGCAAGAGATTAAAAATAGAAAAAATGATGTTTTGGTCTTGTCAAAACCTCAATTTATGGTATCCATCTTGCCCCAAGCAATAGCTCTGCGCGAGGCAGAGAAAAATAACAGCTAGCAAATCCAATCCATTATGGCACGCCTTTTCGGTACAGAAATACCCAACGAGAAGCGCATCGAGGCTTCCCTTCCGTATATTTACGGAATTGGTCGCTCGACTTCTAAGAGAATCCTGGAACAAGCAGGCATCAATCCCGACATCCGCACGGGACAGCTTACCGACGAACAGCTCACGAAGATTGTTCAAGTAATCACCACTGACGGCATTTTGATTGAAGGTGACCTTCGTCGTGAAAAGCAATCCATTCTCAAGCGTCTGACCTCCATTAACTGCTATCGTGGTCAGCGCCACCGCCGCGGCCTTCC
>ENA-OPNI01000848-OPNI01000848.1-human-gut-metagenome-genome-assembly--contig:-NODE-848-length-9805-cov-4.526974_pt1 | contig 9805 bp, 9 predicted proteins | sample MGYA00241538_ERZ501773 | MGnify/ENA primary metagenome ERZ501773 (study PRJEB25962, sample SAMEA2042556) | human gut metagenome | biome: human gut; feature: human-associated habitat; material: faeces...
TATCGGTCGGCATGGATACCGTTCCGCTCTCGCTGATAGTTATAACACCTCTGTTCATTTTTCGTCCTCCTTATTTCTCTTTTGGTCAGTTTCTTTTGTTTCTCTGCGCTGCATCAGCTTGTCCATGTCCTTGGATATCTTGTCATCGGTGATGACGGCATAGACCTGGGTGCTTCGCAGGTTGGAATGCCCCATCATCTTGGCGATGCTTTCCATTGATATGTCCGAAGTAACCATGTTTACTCCGAATGTATGTCTTGCAACGTGTGCGGTAAGGTTCTCATTTATACCCAAAGCCACACCGAGTGAATGAAATTCAAACCACATGGAATCACGTGAAGAAAGAGGGAAAACAGGTTTGCTATCATCCGCTGTATTGTATAGCGACATTATTTGTTCAGCTATCGGATGCAAGGGAATGAACGCTTCGTTGTTGGTCTTTGCTCTTTTCTCACGGATGTATTTTCTACCGTCTGCCGTCATCCCGATATGGTGTGGATACAGGTTACGTAAATCGACATAAGCCAAACCTGTAAGGCTGGAGAAAACAAACATTCTGCGTGCCAACTCCAAAGCCTTATCCTCCATAGGAGTCTCCATAATGAGCAGCAAGTCATTTCTGGATATATGTCTACGCTTTGGTGAGCCTTTCTTTTCATATCCGACATCTTCCAATGGATTGAATTTCAGCAGACCTCTGTCAACAGCGATATAAACCAAGCGTTGCAGCCAACAAAGATTATGGTTCGTATTGGATGCACTATACCCTTTGCCAATCAAGAACAACTTATAAGATTTGCCAAATTCCTCAGTCAAATCTTCAAATGCAATGTCATTCATTCCTCGTAACCCGATGAACTCTCGCAAGTTTAGCTGCGATGTCTTAGATTGGCGATAAGAAGATGTTGAGTTAATACGGATGGAGCGCAGCCTAAGGCGTTCACGCTCCTCCTCGCCAGTGGCAAGCAATGTCATCGGGATAGTATTTGCATCAACAATAACATTCTTCAGAATCTCGGCGGTAACGATGCCCTTTTCCTTTGTTGCCTGCTCGTAGGCTTCGTCAATTCTTTGTCTGAACGCTTGCAGTAGTCCGTTCACTCTTGCATTCTTGGCTTCACCTTTTTTCGTGTCCCATTCTTCGGGAGCACAGTAAAGACCTGTTGCTATGGCTGACACTTTGCCGTCAATCGTGATACGGCAAAATATAGATGTGGTTCCGTCTGCCTTTACTCTGCCACGGTTGATATAATAAAACTGCTTGTATGTACTTCTCATTGTTATGTTCCTTTCTTATTTTGTGATAATATTACAGGACAAACTTGAAGTCCTTGTTGGCTTCGATGAACTTGTCCATATCCTCAAATAGCTTTTTCGGGGTGACACGTGCATAGATTTGCGTGGTCTGAATGTTGTTGTGACCAAGCATTCTGCTGATAGTCTCTATCGGAACACCTTCTTCGAGCGTAACGAGCGATGCGAAACTGTGCCGTCCAACATGATAGACCAAATCCATACTTATGCCAGATAGTACTCGGAGACTTTTCATGTTACCTCTCAGCACTCGAAATTCCTGTGGCGGTAAAAGAGTAGGTCTTGTCGGGTCTTTGTATTTCTCCAACATGGCAAGTGCCTCTGGCAGTAATTTCACACGTGCAAGCATCTTGTTCTTCTTTCTGTGGTATTTCAGCCAAAGGCTGCCCTCCTCATCACGAAAGAGGTTTTCTTCCGTGATAGAAACAGTATCGGCATAAGCCGTGCCTGTATAGCAGGCGAAAAGAAAAAGGTCACGGGTCAAAGCCAACGATTTTCTTCGCTCTGGTATTTCGAGGTCACGAATTTTCAGGAAGTCCTCACGTGTCAATGCCTTTGGTGGATTCTCTTTCTTTTGAGGTAGCTTGAAGTGCATAAAATGATAACGCTCGGAGTGTCCTGCCTTGAAAGCTATTCGGCAGGTCTTCTTCAAGATGGCGAGATAGTGGCGGACTGTATCAAGTGCAAGACCTCTCTCGTCCAAGCAAAAGTCCATGTACTCACGGATAAACTGCTCGTCAAGCTCACCGAATGCCACATCGTCAGTTCCATAACGCTTCTTGACGAACAATCCCAATGTCAGGCGAGTGTACTGGTAGTTTGGCAGCGTGCCTTTCTTGTAGTCGATGCCGATTCTTGACTCAATGTCCGCAATGATGGCGTCAAGCTGCTTCAACAAGGTCATCTGAGTGTCTGCACTGCATTGAAACAGATCCTTTATCGCCTTTGCGTCAAAATCCGTCTTGCGCTCCACAAGTGACTCGTAGGCTGAGTTTATTGCCAGCAACAGCTTGTCAATCTTGGCGTTCACTTCCACAGCCTCCTTGCTCTTGCCGTCAAGTCTGCTCTCACGTGGATTCCATAACTTTGGCGTACATGACAACTTGCAACCGAACTGCGCCATTGTTCGGTTGAGGGTGATGCGTCCCATGATGGGAGCCTTACCGTTCTTGTCCAATCCGCTCTTTTTAAGGTAGAGCAACACCTTGAATTTTTCAACTTTCATCTGCTTACTTTTTTAGTTTGCAAAAATAATCAATCAGTAAGCATTCTCCGTCATTGAAAGTTGTGCAGAACAGTGCAACAAACACTGGTGACAAACTATTTGTTTTTCACCTCGTTAGCAGTGTTGGTTTCGGTAACTGACCGCTAACGGTTTGGTAACTGAAATAACTCAATATCCTGCTCGGCTTTGCTTTGCAGCCAATTGGCAGAATTATGAAATATTGCTCATTCTCAACCACTTGCAGTTCATTTCTCTCATCTTCACTTTCCGTTGCTTTTGCTTAAATTGTGCACACGGCCCGGCATACCTATGCCACCATGCTTCTTACTCTTGGTGTTGACCTTTATACTGTATCAAAACTCTTGGGGCACACCAGTATCAAACACACACAACGGTATGCAAAAATCATCAGTCAGAAAAAAGACGATGCAGTCCGGTTGATAGATAACAAACTATAAATCCCCATATATATGACAAATAAAGTAACAATCAAATCCACAAAGGAACCCGTCAGACTCCGTGTAAAGAATCTGGCCAACGGAGTACAGTCACTTTATCTGGACTGTTATGTGGACGGAAAGCGCAGCTATGAGTTTCTGAAACTGTATCTGATACCGGAGAAAGGAGCCATGGCAAAGGCTCAAAACGAAGCCACTCTACAGGCTGCCAACGCCATAAAGATGACCCGTATTCTTGAAATAACCAACAACAAGGCCGGTCTGAAGAATACTTCACTGAAAGCCAAGCAGACACTGGCCGAGTGGATGGAAACTTTCAAGAAGAAGCAGGCACAGAAGGGTATCAAAGACCAGAAGCTGATTCACAAGACCATAAATGTGCTGACAAAATACAATATAAACATTCCGCTCAACAAAATTGACAGGCAATACTGCATCGGATTCATGAGCTTCTTGAAAAATGACTACCGCACACGTAGCGGGAAACAGGTTCAGACATTCACGATAATCAGTTATATATCCTGTCTGCGTAATGCCTTGAACACGGCAGTCCGTGAGGACATCATATCAGAAAATCCCATAAACAAGCTTTCCGTCCAGGACAAGATAAAGGTACCAGAAAGCAAAAGGGAATTCCTGACAATAGATGAATTGAAAAAAGTTGAAGAAACGGAAAATCCCCATAAGCATATCAAACAGGCTTTTCTGTTCGCCTGCTATTGCGGTTTGAGATATAGCGATATCCGTCAGCTCAGATGGAAGGATCTCATTAAGGACGGTGACCAGTGGAGACTGAACAAGCTGATGCAGAAGACAGGAACACCCATATATCTTCCCATATCCAAGAAAGCCATCGGCTGGCTCCCGGAAAAAGGTAACATGAGTGATGAGTGTCTTATCTTCCCAAAACTTCCGCGCGAGATCTGCACCAAGATATATATCACTCCATGGATGGAAGCCGCCGGAATAAGTAAGCCGATAACTTTCCACTGCAGCAGACATACTTTCGGAACGATGATGCTGACTTTGGGAGTTGACTTATACACTGTAAGCAAACTGCTTGGGCATACCAAGGTGGAAACAACCCAGATATATGCGAAGATCGTCAACAAGAAAAAGGATGATGCAGTCAGTCTTATAGACGATGCATTCGGTGACATGGAATTTTAGTATTGATTACATAACCCCACTATAAAGATGTATATTGCTGAAATAACTGAAAGGTTGCTTGAAGTAAACAGGCTCCTTTTGAAATATATCAAAGATACAGAACTGACCTTTGAGGAAAATCTGGTTTTTTCCGGATTCTATCATGACTACAAAGACATAAACAGTATAATCAACTCGGCTGAAAAAGAGTTAAACGACAGCCCGGCAATACTCATGGAACAGGCAAAAGCCTTGTCTGCCGCTGCGTCTGACTTCCTTGCCACATATGAAAGTCACGAGGATATATTTGGCTCTTATAATCCGCAACCAGTCTGCGACAGGCATATCAAGCCGCTTGAAAAGGAATATGACTCTATTGCATATTCCGCTTCACAACTATGGAAACGGTATTCTCAATTGAGTGTCCGCATGGACTATCTCAATCCTGAAGATGACGATTACAAGGCCATAGAAAAAGAATCCGAGGAGGTAAAGGCAAGATATGAAGCAGAGAAAGCCAAGAGTGATGAGACATACCGCTTTTACACCGCAGAACGTGAGAAAACAGCCAAACTTTAGTTATATTTTCATAAATAGAAATACTTTATTTTTTTGAGATAATATACCTTGAAATGCTGGTTGTCCGAATGAAAAGGATTGCAGACAGTATTATCAAAGATATAGAAGAACTGAAATCCGAAGGTAAGATATGACAGGACTGTACTTGAAAGAAACGGCCAAACTATTTGATATAGTAGATTTGACCATCTGTTGCAGCCTGTACAAGATCTGCAACGGCAACCAGTTTGAATACATGAAAGGTACGGATTTCGTAGATTTCATGAACCTGAAAGAAGTTTCACGGCCTGTTGTTGTCCGTCATCGTGAAAATAGCCGTGTCTGTTACTTGTTGTATGTCGTCAGTAAAGAGATAATGAATGAATCTTTAGCAAAGGAGTGGATACAACACATGCTGGAACAGTGTAAAATCAGTCCCAGATACTATAAATCCCATTATAGAGATGCCCTCAATTCCGGAACAGGAGAAACCAATGCCCAATTCGTCAAGGCTATCGAAAAAGCCATCGAAAAGGCAAAATCTGTGAAGTGACCACACAGAATTACAGAGCGACCACAGAGATATACATCTTTTAACAAATTAAATAAAGCTATATTGTTGATTAACAACGATATGGCTTTATTTGTTTTTTATCCCCAACCACAAATCGTACACATTGTTCCACTTGGGAATAGGCATAATTTTGCAACAGAGCAAAAGGAAAGAAAAAGCATTCAAAAACCTGTTTGCTGTCGAAACGGAAATAATAATTATAAAATAGAATCATATGACAAAACCCGTTGGTTGAATTAAAAAGTTAGTAAAATGACAAATGAAAGGTTGTGCATATTTCTGGTTTTTAGTAACTTAATAGCATCCAAACTATTGAGTTCAAACCGTCGTATGCACAACTTCATCGAAAAATTCACAAAAATCAACGACATCTGCAAGAAATTTGCAGGAAATCGTGTAAATGAACATGGCAATGTATCTCGCCGTGGAGTTATTCCCACCTTTTCTGATTTGGAAGTTATAGCTCTTTCTCTTACAGCCGAAGCATTCGGTTATGACAGCGAGAACAACCTCTTTAAGAGATTGGCTGAATCTCCCGAACATATCCCTAACCTTATATCCAGAAGACAGTTCAACGTCCGTCGCAAACTCACGGCTTGTCTTGCAGAAGACATCCGCAGGGATATTGCCAAGAGCATAGACGGTGGGGAAAATGTCTTTGTGATAGACTCCAAGCCTGTCAAAGTATGCCAGCTGGCACGAGCCAAGCGTTGCGTTATGGGAAATGATAATCCGCAAAGCGCACCTTCCAAAGGCTTTTGCGCCTCCCAACAAATGTATTACTATGGGTATAAGCTCCACGCTATCTGTGGAATAAGTGGTGTTATTCACTCTTATGATATAACGGCTGCAAATGTTCATGATATACATTATCTGGATGATGCAAAGTGGGATTATCACGACTGTCTTATGCTTGGAGATAAGGGGTATTTAAGTGCTGAGGTGCAACAAGACCTTTTCGAAACGGCTCATATCAAGCTTGAAGTCCCGTATCGCTTGAACCAAAAGAATTGGAGAAATCCTTCGTGGGCTTACAGGCGTTTCAGGAAGCGAATCGAAACCGTTTTCTCTCAACTTAACGACCAATTCATGATGGTACGCAATTATGCAAAGCAGACAGGCGGACTGTTTACACGTACTGCCGCAAAAATCGCTGCTATGACCGTGCTGCAATACATCAACTTCTGTAACCATCGTAAAATTGGTCTTGTTAAAGATGCTTTATTTTAATTCAACCAACGGGTTAACCAACTATAAAAGTATCAATCAGTTTCATGGATTATCCGCTATTTGAATTATATTTGCGACAACAATAGACATTGGAACATGGAAAACAACAAAGAACATCATATAGAAAGAACGAACTTTAACGCATTTGTTCATGCTGTCGGTTCGGAAATAGAACAGGCGCAAGTCAGGCTGATTACCGCAGCCAATGCGCAAATGCTGTTCCATTATTGGAAAATAGGAAACTATATCCTGTATCATCAGAACTTACAAGGCTGGGGAAGCAAAATCATCAAGCAACTGGCAAAGGCTATCCGGCTCAATTACCCTGAAAAGAAAGGCTATTCGGAACGTAACCTTACTTATATGTGCCAATTCGCACGGTCATATCCGCTGAACGTGCTACGAAGTTTCATTGATACGGATGCAAGGCTATCTGTTCCAAGCATACAGAAGGTCGCAGATGAAGTCTTGAAACTAAACAACGGACAATTTACGCAAGAACTTACTGCGCAAATACAATCCACTGATAGTCAGTTGTTAGAATTTACGCAAGAACCTCTTGCGCAAATTCAGAATGTTGCCAAAACTGTATCTGCCATTTACCGGATAACGATTGAGGATATAGAAAAATTATTTTTGGCATCCCCTGTTGCCAGAATAAATTGGGCAAGTCATGTAATTATGCTCAATAATTCGCTTCCATTAGGTGTAAAATATTGGTACATGAAACAATCGGTAGAAATGGGTTGGAGCAGCAATGTTCTTAAAATACAAATTGAAACCAACCTATATAACAGACAAATCAGTAACAACAAGGTAAACAATTTTACAGCCACACTTCCGGCACCACAAAGCGACCTTGCCAATTACCTGTTGAAAGACCCGTATATCTTCGATTTGGCAGGAGCGAAAGAAAAGGCGGACGAAAGGGACATAGAGGAACAACTGGTAAAACACGTTACCCGTTATTTGTTGGAAATGGGCAACGGTTTTGCCTTTGTCGCCCGGCAGAAGCATTTTCAAATTGGCAACAGCGATTTCTTTGCCGACTTGATTCTATATTCAATTCCGCTACACGCATACATTGTAGTGGAATTAAAGGCTACTCCATTCAAGCCGGAGTATGCAGGACAACTGAACTTCTACATCAATGTGGTGGATGACAAACTGAGGGGAGAAAATGACAACAAGACTATCGGGCTGTTGCTGTGCAAGGGAAAAGATGAAGTTGTGGCACAATACGCTTTGACAGGCTACGACCAGCCGATAGGTATCAGTGATTACCAGTTGAGCAAGGCTATACCCGAAAATTTGAAATCAGCTTTGCCAAGTGTGGAAGAGGTGGAAGAAGAACTGGCATCTTTCCTTGACAAGGACAATAATCCCCAAAATTGAGGTCTATGGCAGGAGAGATTAACAAACTGATTCCCCTATACGGAGAACTCAACAGGATATATAATGATTGGGTGACCAATTATGCTTTTTCTTTTGACAAGCAAAAATTCATCACCGATTTTTACAGGCAGCACAATGATACAAAGGCTTTTGAATCCGCTATCCTTGAACTGGTACTTGACAAGCATAAAGAACAATACACATTGATTCTCAATAGTTTAAAAATCGAAATAGAAAAGAATATACGGGCTTATGAAACAAAACCGCTGAATGATGACATCATAAAGCGTGTGTGTTTTCACTACGCAGACAGACGTTATTCTGCAATTAGAGACCAGTTGGAGATTACCACCAAGTTGCACGAGCCTTTGAATGACGCATACCACAGATATGATTTCATTGGTTTTCGGGAGCATACGGACGAAGAAGAAATACAGGCAGGAAAGGAATATGAACGCTGCAAGGCTGAATACGACAAGGAAAAGAAGGAATTGGATAAACTCTATGAACTGCAAAAGCAAGACCAGAAAGAGGCTTTTCAATATATCGAAAACCTTTCCAGTGATGTTTACCGCCTAAGCCTTCTTTTCATGGAAGTCCTGAAAAAATACCTTCCTGATGATGTGGAAGAAAAACGACCGGAGGAATCAGTCGAGCAAAATGTGCAAGAAGAAGTACAGAATACACCGGAGGAACAGCATGAATATTTTGACATAAAGCCGCTTTCGCCTATTTATGAAACCTGTGTCGGGGAACAATTCGAAAATATTACCGCACCGGACTTCTATGCCAATATAAATCTGCACCTCTGCAAGAACAGGTTAAAAATCAAGGCAAGGGAAAAGATACGGGTGTGTTACCTGATATTCCTGATGAGCGAAAAACTATCCAAGCAATACAGGGACGAATGGCGAGACAAGATATTGAAACTACTGGATATTGACGAGAGCTATTACAGGTCGAAGTACAAAGAACCCGTTTCCGATTTTCCGAGTGATAGTAACCAGAAATTCGCCAAAGAAATGGAAAGCATATTCAGATAATTCGTGATACATCCTGACATTCCACGAAATTACCACTTTTACCACTCAAATTAATTTTTGAGTGGTATTTTTATTCTCTGATATTCAGATGAATAATAAGACATTCCATTTACATTAACCACATCCTTACCACTTATAACCCTACCTAATTTTGCATCGTTCGAGAACATAGATAACAGCCAGTGCGCAGGGCTGATTGTTAAACGACTAAATAGATTGGACGATGACAAATCTTCAAGAGTTATTATTAAAACCCGTCTGGCAGATGACAGGCGAAGAGTTCATATTCCTAAGCAAGCACGCTTCCAACCAAACGGAAGCGCAACCGCAGCCCGTCACGGACACGGAAAGGAAGTATGTGTACGGAATACTTGGCATTGCCAAACTGTTCGGGTGCAGCCTGCCCACCGCCAACCGTATAAAGAAAAGCGGAAAGATTGACAAAGCCATTACGCAAATAGGGCGCAAGATTATCGTTGATGCGGAACTTGCCCTTGAACTGGCCGGAAAGAAAACCGGAGGACGAAAATAACGGGAGGTGTGCTTATGGATTATATGAAAGACAACAAGGAAATATCGGCAGAAGAAGCCGTAATCCTTTGGCAAGCCTCACGTTTGAGCCTGTCGAAAAGTTATGAGAAAGCACCTGAAATCCTCAAAGTGCATGGTTCTGTCATTGGGACATTGGGCAATTTCAGCGCATCCATCGGCAAAGCCAAGAGCAAGAAAACCGGCAAAGAGGTCGCAAGAAAAACCTTTACAGTGCGTCAGAGATGTACTTCAGTTAAAGCATCTGATATATACTCAACCAATGAATTTAAATAACGTTCACGTTGCTCATAATGGGCTTGTACTTGTG
>ENA-OPNI01000851-OPNI01000851.1-human-gut-metagenome-genome-assembly--contig:-NODE-851-length-9765-cov-5.399176_pt1 | contig 9765 bp, 6 predicted proteins | sample MGYA00241538_ERZ501773 | MGnify/ENA primary metagenome ERZ501773 (study PRJEB25962, sample SAMEA2042556) | human gut metagenome | biome: human gut; feature: human-associated habitat; material: faeces...
ATCGAAGCCCGGAAAGCGGAGCTTCGGACGCTTCTCAAGACCGTTACTTGAGGATACATTTGCCATAATTATTTGCCCTCCACGTCAAAGGGGAAATCCAGCCCCAGCTCATCAAAAAACGGTTTCAGTTCCGCATCAATATCCTTGATTTCAGATTGCAGCTTGCGGATCTCAGCGGCAACTTCATTCAGGTCAATCTCAGGTTCCGGCTCAAAGGTGTCAACATAGCGAGGGATATTCAGGTTGAAGCCGTTCTCTTCAATCTCCTGCATTGTTGCAACATGAGCGTATTTATCGACATCCTGACGGCGCTCGTAGGTTTCAACAATCTTGTCAATGTCGCACTCCCGAAGGATGTTCTGGTTCTTTCCGGCTTCAAAGTCGCTGGAAGCGTCGATGAAAAGAATGTTGTCAGAGTTACCGTTGCGCTCTCTTTTGAGAACAAGAACGCAGACAGGGATTCCCGTACCAAAGAACAGATTTGCAGGCAAACCGATTACCGCATCCAGAACGTTCAATTTCTGAATAAGGTGTTTGCGGATTACTTCCTCCGCCGCACCACGGAACAGGACACCATGAGGTAGCAGGACAACAGCTCGCCCATCTTCATCCATGTGGTAAACCATGTGCTGTACAAAAGCAAAGTCAGCTTTGCTCTTAGGCGCAAGTTTGCCGTATTCGTTGAAACGCTCGTCCTCCATGAAGTGCATATCGGCAGACCAGTTTGCAGAATAGGGAGGATTGGCAACCTGAACGCGGAACTTCATGTCCCCGAAGTAGTCATGCTCCAAGGTATCACCGTTATAGATGTTAAAGTTGCGATACGGGATTCCGCGCAGAATCATGTTCATTCTGGCGAGGTTATAAGTCGTGGAGGTCAATTCCTGTCCATAGTAGTTTCTCACGTTGGCATAGTTCTTGAGACGCAGCAGCAGTGAGCCAGAGCCACAAGTGGGGTCGGCTGCATCCTTGACATCCGTGAGACCGAGGCAAGCCAGACGGCAAAGCAATTCGGCAGGACCGGAAGGCGTGTAGAACTCACCGGCTTTCTTGCCAGCAGTTGCAGCAAACTGACCGATCAGATATTCATAGGCGTTACCAAGAACATCAATTTTGGTGTCATCCACGCCGAAGTTGATTTCGTCCAGCGAAGCGATGATCTTTGCCATAACAGCACTTCTGTCTTTGACAGTATGACCGAGCTTTGAGGAATCGAGCTGCATATCAGAAAACAGTCCGTCAAAGTCTTCCTGAGAATCGTTTCCGATTGTGGACTCCATCAGGGCGTTGATTGCACTCTGCAAGAACTCAATGTCGAAGGAGCGGTTTTCTACCATCTTGACCATCTTGCGGAACAAATACTGCGGCTCGATGACATATCCGAGATCGCGCAGTGCCTCTTCGATAACGGCGGTCTTATACTCTGCGTCTGCCCACGCCTCTTCATAACCGATACCGTCATCTTTGAGAAGATTCGCCATATACTTCTCTGTCCGGTCAGAAAGGTAGTAGTAGAAGATCATACCCAAGATGTAGTTCTTGAACTCATACGCCTCCATGTTTCCGCGCAAGGCATTTGCCATTGCCCATAGCTTATTGCAAAGCTCTTTCTGATGAGCCTGAATCGAATTATCCATTTGTCTCTCTCCTTATTGGTATTTCTCTGTGTGCTGCCGGATGAAGTCAACAATCCGATTTACAAGGGAGCGCTTCTTCAAAAGCGGCAAGGGCTTCTCAATCCTATCTCGGATATTTCCTGCATCCATTGTGCCAGAAAACTCATATTCCGAAATAATATCCGTCAACATAGATGCGTCAATGTCCTCAGTCTTCGCAAAGGCAACGATCTCTTCGCGCTTTGCTTCATTTTCAAAGTCATTATATGCTGCATCAATTTCATCCGCACTTTCCAAGCCGACAACAACACGATCCAAGAATGCTTGCAGGATTTCGACTTTCCGAAGCAACTGCGGATTGTCGGTTCTGCCCAGCTCGTCCTTAATGTGTTTAATATCGTAATCCTTCTGTTTGGGATCGTCGAAATGGATGTTGCGAATCAGGTTCATGATGTACGCCACATTGATCCTGTCACTCTCCATCAATTCGATGCAGAAGTCAACGTCGTTCAGGACGGAAACAACCTCGCGGTCTGTTTTTTGCCTTGAGTAGAGCATGAGGTATTTGCTCTTGTAGTCCTGGTATTCCTGCTCGGACATGATAAGAGCATCCTGATCGAAGCTGAACTCAATAAAAGTCTGCAACGATTGGAGGTACTTTGTCAGCTCACGGAAGGTCACGACGAACTTTTTCTGATCGTCCTCGTTCTGCATCGTATCCACGGACTCAGGAAACAGTGCGATTTCCTTGAGCTTCATCACCATTTCGTTGAACTTCTCCACGAAGTATTGATAACCCGGAACAACAATGCCGGATGTATCTTGACTCTTAGAGAAAAGTGTCAGCGCGTCGTCGGTGCGTTTTTTGAGGTTGCGGTAGCAAATGATAATGCCAAAGGGCTTTGTTTCCTTCTCAACGCGGTTTGTGCGGGAATAGGCTTGCAGGAGATCATGATACTTCAAGTCCTTGTCCACATAAAGGACAGAGAGTTGCTTGCTGTCAAATCCGGTCAGGAACATATTCACGACGATGAGAATATCAAGCGACTTTGTTTTCTTTCCCTTTACTCGGTCAGAGATGTCCTTGTGATAAGCTGAGAACGTATCCGTGGAGAAATTGGTTCCGTACATCTCGTTATAGTCCTTGATGATACGCTCCAACGAATCACGGCTATGCTCGTCCTTGCCCTCGGCATCCTCATTCTGCCCGTAGGAGAAGATGCCGCTGATATTCAGGTCATGCTTGATCTTCTTGAAAATGTCGTAATACTTAACAAGGGCATCAATAGAGGACACGGCAAAAATAGCCGTATACTGTCCATTTCGGGTTTTTGCCTTGTGGTTCTGGATGATGTGATTGGCGATCAGAGACATTCGCTCATCGGACATATAGAGTTCGCCTATATCAATCGCGTCCGCGCGTGTCGGGTCATCCCAGTCGAAATCACCCTCCATTGTTTTTATGTATTCGATGTGGAAGCCCAGAACATTATTATCGAAGATGGCGTCTTTAATCAGGTAATTGTGAAGACACTCACCAAAGAGCATTTCTGTTGTTTGCGTGATTTTACCCTCAGTTTTACCGTTGACTTCAAACCGAGGTGTCCCCGTGAAGCCGAAAAACTGTGCCTTTCTGAAATGCCGCACAATGTCCTTGTGCATATCCCCAAACTGGCTGCGGTGGCACTCGTCGATGATAAAGACAACCTTCTCGTCTTTGTATGCGTCCATTACTTTCTCGTACTGAGGGCGCTTTACAGCGTTTGCCATCTTCTGCATCGTGGTGACGATAAGCTGCCTGTTCTTGTCCTTCATCTGGCGGACAAGGACATCGGTGCGATCTGTCACATCAACGGAGCCAGCCTCAAACTTGTTAAACTCTTCGGTTGTCTGAGAATCCAAGTCTTTTCGGTCAACAAGGAAAATGACTTTCTTGATGTTCGGATTTGCTGCGAGGATTTGCGCAGTCTTAAAGGATGTAAGCGTCTTGCCCGCGCCGGTTGTGTGCCAGATATACGCATTCCGGTTTGTAAGCGTTGCTTGACGGATCAGCGCTTCTACGGCATAAACCTGATAGGGACGCATGACCATCAAAATCTTATCGGTATCATTTAGGATGGTGTAGCGTGTCAGCATTTTAATGATGTGATCCCTTGCAAGGAAAGAAATCGAAAAGTCCTTCAAATTGGTGATGCGGACGTTATTGAAATCAGTCCAGAAGAAAGCAAGACTATACATCAAGTCTCTGTCGGAATTGGCGAAATACTTTGTGTCAACACCATTGGAGACAATGAAGAGCTGAATGAAATGATACAGCCCGTTGTAGGAGTGTTTCTTATAACGCATGACCTGATTGACTGCCTCGCGGATGTCAATGCCACGGCGCTTTAATTCTACTTGGATCAGGGGCAAGCCGTTTACGAGAATCGTAACGTCGTAACGATTGACGTATTTTCCAACCACGGTTGTTTGATGAGTGACTTGGAAAATGTTCTTCGTGTGGTCCTGATCAAAGAAGGACAGATATACCTTTGTACCATCTTCACGCTCAAGGACAAACTTATCCCTCAAGATTTTTGCGCTCTGGAAAACAGACTTTCCGAGCATGAGGTTGAAGATACGCTCCCACTCTTTATCGGTGATAGGCGTATCCAGCTTTGGCGCATTGAAGGCTTCAAACTGAACTTTGAAGTTCTCCACCAGCGCGTCATAATCAGGAATTGCGACTGTGGAATATTCCTGCTTGGTCAGTTGCTCAATAAACTGCTGTTCAAGAGCCGCTTCGCTTTGGTATGCCATATCTTCATCTCCAATACTTGAGGATCATTTGTTGGTTGCCAGCCTGTCCTCATTTCTATTTTATCATAGCAAGTGTCCCAAATACCGGACTTATTTTCGTTTCAACTGCAAAACCACGTCACCATCATCTGTAATTTCCATTTGCATTGTTTTTAGGTACTTTGCGATGAACTGTTTTTTCTCAGACGAACTCATCTCAATGCGCGTTGCCTTCAAAGCGGCACTGAACATCTCGTTGATATTGAGCCTGACGGTTTGGTCAATATAACGCTCCATTTCTTTGAAAAGTGCGCCGAGCTTGATGTCCTCGGCATTCCCAGAGTAGAAGTCATCAATATAGCAATAAAATATCCCTGCATTCAGAAGTGCATTCTTCAAGTCCGGTCCGCAGTTCTCTCGTTCAATCATAACTAAAAAACGTGCTTCCGGCAGAGACGAGATTAACCCCCAGTAGTCGGAGTCGCTGGAAACAAGAATAAAGGAATCGACGTTATTCTTGTAGTGTTCCTGACAAGTTCGGGCAATAAGCATGACATCAACGAGTGACTTGCTTTGCTTCACCCGTTCAATCATCATGTGTTCAACATGAATTGCGGTGAAGCTGTCTAATATCCTCCATGCGGAGGCGGTATGCACATCATCAAAGAGAATGATCGACGCAATTTTTTGTGTATACTCGTGATCGAGGTTTTTTAAGGTAGCACACAGCTTGTAGGGATCAGAGTTTTCACAATCGACAACGATAACAGTCTTTTCGCTGCTCTCAATAAACTCATAAATACTTCCTTTGATATAACTCCCCGCATCTGAGACTTTGCTATATTCGGTGAAATAGTCGTTGTTCCAACTGTATAGCAAGGTAACGAACTTCTTATCATTGTAAAGAATGTTGCCGACTTCCTCCGGCTGCCAGTTTATGTACATCTGATAGGGATAAAAAAGCAAATGAGAGTAATAAATGTCGGCAGCCACTCTTGTACCATCTTCCTTCAAACCATCAGGCATGACGAAAAGTGCTTTAATGTAATCCCAATTTATCCAGAGTGGAAAGAGCTTCTTGCAGTTGTTGATTCTATCGCAAATCAACCTGTTAATCTCGACAACGTGTTGGCACAGTTTTTTGCTGGTGTTTTTGATGAAGTTCACTCCGTCAAGACTTAGCTGGTTTATGCTTTCCTGCGGAACATATTCCGGCATACTCAGAATGGTCTCATACTGGAATCTCATGCGTTCATTGATGCGCTTGAAATTGCGCTCAATCGCAGTTCGTACAATGCAAAGATGTCTTATAATCCGAGCTGTTTTATCACTGTCCAACCGATTGTATACTTCAACTTTTGGGGCTTCATGTTCGTTGTCAAAGATGCGTTTTGGCACACCAATCAGGTAAGCCACCTTTGAAACGATCTCGTAGGTGCTGTCTTTGTACGCTGCCCTGTCATCGGTGAGAGGGCTTGTTGCATTATCCAACACCTCATTCGGTATGGGATTTTCAAGTATACTCATGATTGCTCCTTTCCACGGAGAGCGTATCTGCTTGTTTAAGAAGCGGTGAGATTAGAAGAACGGCTGTCCAGTGCCTACGCTCTACTTTATCCGATCAGCAATGCTGTCGAGCTGCGCTGCAATTTTAGAAAAGTCGCAGTCCATGTCCAATGTCTTCACACTGATCTGATTCCCGCTCATTTGATAATCATTGTTTGGCTGAATCGCATCGTCTGTTCCCGCATATAAAAGCATACCGGAAACGACTTCATCCGGCGCGGCAGACCAGTTCTTCACATAGGTGAAAATCTGATACAGATTTCCGGAATGAAGCGTCTGCGTCATGTACGGTGCTTTCATTTGCATATTGTGCGTGTAGTATTTGGCGTCGATGATGAGCGTTTTCTTTGCTGCCTTATTCGTAATCACAATGTCGGACTGCATCGTCGGCAAGAGCGTTCTGTAGCCATCTGTGACTTGCCACGCAATTTGTGGAGAGTATGCTTTTAACTCTGGATGCTCACGCTGATAGTATCCGAGAATAAACTTCTCGTATAGCTTCGCCATTGTTTGATCATCTGCATAATCCATAATCTTTGTTGAGCCATCGGCTGTCGTTTGCAAAAGCCCTTTTATCACAAATCGGCAAACGGCTATCAACATCCGATATGTTTGATTATTGCGGTCATATTGAATGTCCCAGTTGATACTATGGATGTCCAATATGCTGATGCCATCAAAGAAAATCATCAACTTCCTGATCTCCTTTTTTCTGGCTTTTGAAATACTTCCACGAAGCAGCAAATCCATTGTTGTTTTGATGATTCGGTTGGGGTAGGCATCAACCGAAAACTCATCATAATTGCAAACGAGCTGTTTCTTGCGAATAACCTGTGTCTTTATGGATTCACCAATTTCAAGTTTCCCACGGGGAGACGCAAGTGCTTCCTCTCTCGAAATGTATTGTCTGATTAAGCCTCTCTTTATCTGGACAGATACTCCACGGCAGAGAATAGCAGACAGAAGTTCAGCCACATTATCAAACTCTTCGGTGGCGACATTTTTATACCCTTGCTCATGCAGCACTTGGAACGCATAAGCCAGCATATAATAAACGTTCTGGACACGGATCATTTGACTACCTCGCGTAATGTGCGGCTCCAATCCTTCACTTTAACTGCCTCGTCAAACCAGTATTCTTTCAAAAGAGGTATCAGTTCATATTCGACAACAGACCGCATCCATTCATCGTTGATGGTTGCGTTTGTACAGAAATAGCTATGTCCGATACAGAACCCCTCACCGAGCGAGTCATCGTTTGCAATTACGTCGTTAAGCTGCTCAACTGTTGCAATGAGCCGGTCAAACTTCGGGTTATTGACTTTCGTTCTGTATGCTCTGAATCCAGCAGACGAAAATGCCGGAGCAAGCTCAAAGAAAGCAAAACGACGTCTAAGTGCGTAGTCCAGCATGGCGAGGCTACGGTCAGCAGTGTTCATCATGCCAATGATATAGACGTTACTTGGAATGGAGAACTGCTCATCTGCATATAGAAGCTGCAATTCGACACCGCGTTTATCACTCTCAATCAACATGAAGAGTTCGCCAAAAATCTTGCTGAGATTGCCTCTGTTGATCTCGTCGATAATGAAAAAGTATGGACGATCATCCTCAGCAGCTTGCCTGCAAAACTCGTAGAATACGCCCTTTCGCAGTTCAAATCCTGTCTCCGTCGGGCGGAAACCCATGATGAAATCTTCATAGCTATAGCTCTGATGAAACTGAACCATTTTCACACGGTTAGTGTCCTTTTCTCCCATGATAGAAAATGCCAGTCTCTTTGCTGCGAAGGTTTTTCCCACGCCCGGTGCGCCTTGCAGAATTACATTCTTTTTGGTTAGAAGCAGCGACTTGAGAACCTTATACCGATCTTCGTCCATATACACATCAGTCAGAAAATCATCAGCGGTGTATGGCTCGAAAGTGATTTCCTCATCAGCGGCATCGTCGAAGCTGTCTTCGTGCTTGTCTCCGTCAATTATGTTTTGCAGCTTCTTGACGTAATCTGTGTAGGACGTAATATCCGTCAACGTTTTGATAGCACCCTGATCTGATAATTCCCACTCGCCCTTATCTGTCCAGCGTACCTTTCGGGTATTGGCATATTGACCGCGTTCAGGATCAAAAACATATTCGCCTTCGACCAACCCGCGACCGAGGATCTGTTTTCTGCCTTTTTTAACAAAGACAACATCACCGGGTTTCAGCTCGTTTGCAAATTGCCATGTAGCAAGAACCTGATTCTTATATGAGCCAGTATCCCCGTAGACCTCTTTCATCTTTGCCCGCATTTCTTCCTTGGAGCTATATTCCATTAGATCGCCAAGGTCAGACCAGCCGATAGCCATAATCCCTTCGGCATAATCATTCTCCCAATTTGCGGAGCCATCACCCGCTGCGTACAGCCAATAGTGTGTTGCAGTAGCGTCGGATGAAAGAGCTGTATCTGTGTTCTCCTTCGGAATGATTCCATCAAAGATTTCATCGTCGAAGGATATATCAATGTTGTTCTCTTCGACGATCTTTTTGCATCCTCTACGAATGCTGTTAGACTTGTTGCCGGTTTGCTCGTAGTAATATTTAATGTTCTCCTGAGTGGCTTTTAGAGCATTGACCATTTGCTCCTGTCCGTAGTCTTTCCCAATGTGGACGATGAAGTAAACCGTAGTTTCAGTGTTGGACCTGCGAGTGTATTTTATGCCCTTCATCATGGACGAAAAGAGCATGACCGTCAGCTTGTGCGAGGTTTCTCCAAAGCACGGGACCTCCTGACACATGGCTTTTACAGCAGCGTCCATCTCCATTGTGCCATCATAAACCATCTTAGCATATTTGTAGACAATGACTTCGCAGTCATATTCATAACCGATATACGTCTTGACGCCGCCCTTAGAATCAATAAATTCTTTCAGCCGCTTCAAATCTCTATAATACTGTGCAGTGCGTTCGTCTGCTCGATCAGACATTACTTCTTGTTTTAGGTAGTCGAAGATTTCGCCTTTCGCTTTCTCCATAGAGGCATCACTTTCAAAACACTTCCAGAAGGACAGCGCAATAGTGTTTTGATACAGATAGAACGCATCGGAAACATGGGTGCTGATAGTCGTGTCAGCCCAGTCCGGGTGAGTTTCCCGTAAGTATTCTCTGTATTCTTTTCGGACTTTGCTTATCGTTACGCCAATGTCCATCTGTTATCCTCCTTTTTTTGTAACAGTCCTGCTACGCACAAACATTTAATTCGTCTCCACTGGTATATAAAAAAGCCGCACGGAAAAAGGACCTATCAGTTGTCCGTCCGCACAGCCTCACAAATATCTCCAATGTCACAATTCAAATAGCCGCAGATGCGCAGCAAAATAGAGAGGGACACTTCTTCCCCCTTATTCAGTTTCGTCCATGTTCCGGATGCAAGGTTAAGCTCTTGCCGGAAGGTGGACTTCTTTATGTCCCGCTCTAACAGGAGCATCCAAAGTTTTTTGTAGCTGATTCCCATGATACGCACCCCTTTACTCATCCGCTAATCATGACTTCCATTCTATTATACACGAAAACCTCTTTGAATGCAATTATCTCATGCACAAGTTCACAAAAAAGATGCAAGTTCTTGATGGTTTTGATTTTCAAAAAGGGAAAGGCAGTTACTCATGAAAACTGCCTTTCCTTTTCTCTTTATTCGCGCTGAGAATTGCGTTGATACTCTTGGTCGCGCTCTGCGCTTGGCTTGAGGAAATCGTCCACGTTTGCCTTCAAAGTGTCGATCATCCGAGCTTCCTTTTTGAGCTTCGCACGTTCATCATAGAGCCGC
>ENA-OPNI01000863-OPNI01000863.1-human-gut-metagenome-genome-assembly--contig:-NODE-863-length-9646-cov-2.342092_pt1 | contig 9646 bp, 8 predicted proteins | sample MGYA00241538_ERZ501773 | MGnify/ENA primary metagenome ERZ501773 (study PRJEB25962, sample SAMEA2042556) | human gut metagenome | biome: human gut; feature: human-associated habitat; material: faeces...
GTGCGCTCATCCAGTTGGGCGTGGATCGTCTTGCCGGTGATGGTCAGCACGCTGTCTTTTATGGATGTCGTCAGGCGACCTTGACGCGAGGCCGTTGATGTTTGTATCTCCGTTCCTTTCGTGGCCGGAGTGAGACAGAGTTGTGCCTCTGCTTGTAGGTATCCGGCCTTGGCCCATGGCTTGTCCTGCTTGAGGAAGAGTCCGAGATGAACGAACTGCTCTCCGTTGGAGCGCTGGCTGTCAAGATCGGTCAAGGTGATCTGCTTGTGGCCGCGGGGAGCAACGCTGCCAAGATCGAGGTCTGTCCAATGCCCTTCGCGACCATCGGTCATCACTTGATATCTGAGAACATAGTCCGAGAGATCATCGATGTAATAATTCTTGTTATGTACGTCGATGATGCCGTGTGTAGAGTCGGCCCAGGTAAAGTCGACATACTGATAGACCTTCTTCACTTCGTAGTATTGTGGCTTTGGCGTCTGATCAGCAAAAAGAATGCCGTTCATGACGAACTGCCCGTCGTTGGGAGTGTCGCCAAAGTCGCCGCCATAGGCGAGATAGCGTTTGCCGTCTTTCGTGTAGTTGTACATGGATTGGTCGATCCAGTCCCATATACAGCCGCCGCAGATATAATCGGTCGATTCGATGGCTTTCCAGTAGTCTACCAGGTTACCGCAGGCATTGCCCATGGAATGTGCATATTCGGAGATATGGAACGGATATTTTTCATCTGCCTTTCCTGTGGCGGCTTCACGTACCCATTCGATGGATGGATATTGGTTGCTACCCATGTCGACGATATCGTTGTTACGCTCATATTGGATGGGTCGTGTCGGATCAAACGCCTTGGCCCTGGCATACGAGGCCTTGAAATTATCGCCCGGTCCGGCTTCATTGCCAAGGCTCCAGATGATGATGGAAGGATCATTGACACGGCTGTGGACCATCTCCATCATACGGGCTACATGAGCAGGTCGCCATTCGATAGGATGGGAGAGGCTCTCCTTACCATAATAGTATTCATGGCTTTCCACGTTGGTTTCCGCTTCCAACCAGATGCCGTAGCGGTTGCAGAGGAAGTACCAATAGGGATCATTGGGATAGTGAGCTGTCCGCACGTGATTGATATTGGCGCGTTTCATCATCATCACGTCCTGGTACATCTGCTGTCGTGTGACGGCATGTCCACGCTCGGGATTGGTCTCATGGCGGTTCACGCCTTTAAGCTTCAGCGTCTTTCCGTTGACGTAGAAATAACGGCCGGCCTGTCCGAACTCATCTTCCGAAGCCGGCGTGTTCTTGATTTCCACCGTGCGGAAACCAGTCTGCACGGCGATGTATTCCACGGTCTTACCTTTCTTGTCACCGATACGGGCAACCAGGGTATATACATTCGGTTGCTCGGCAGTCCATGGCTTGGCATCTTTCAGCCGGATCTTCATGTTGACGGTAGTCTCATTACCCCTATTCTTATCCGATGGCCCTGTTTCCATTTCTTTCCGGCTGATACCTTTGAGAGCGAAGGATGTCGGTGTTGTCTGGGTTGCGACGATGTGGTCGGCATCACCATATAGCTTGTTCTCATAGAGTGAGAGCTCAACGGTAAGATCCTTCGCTTTCTTAGAACTGAGATTCTCTATCAGCGCCTGTACCGACAGCACTCCGGTAGTACCATCGAAGGACGGTGTGGCGACGAGGTCACGGAAATGGACTTTCGGAGTACTGTAGAGGTTGACACTACGGAAGATGCCCGGCAGACGGAACATATCCTGTGCCTCGAGGAAGGAGGCGTCGCTAGAACGGTACACCTCTACAGCCACGGTATTCGCGCCTGTTTGTACGAAAGGCGTGATGTCGAACTCTGCCGTGTTGCGTGAGTTCTTTGAGAAGCCGACATATTGGCCGTTTACCCACAGGTAGAAGAAGGAGTCGACTCCATCGAAGGAGAGAAACACTTCACGTCCGTCCCATTCCTCCGGTATGTTGAAGTCGCGTCGATAAGAGCCCACTTCGTTGCGGTAGGTATAGGTCGTCCAGTTCTGGGGCGGCGTACGCATCACGCCCTGTTTCCAGTCATCGACGGCTACCTTGTGCATGAAGATGACTGGCTGATTGACATAGATGGGTACACCATATTTTAGTGACCCGTCTTTCTGAATGCCTTGTATGTTCCATGATCCGGGTACTTCAATATTGTCCCAGTGGGAAACATCATAGTTGGATTCGAAGAAGTCTTTGGGGCGTTCATCGGGGTTCTTGGCAAAATGGAATTTCCATTTACCATTGAGCGACTGATAGTATTCACTGTGTTCAGGCAGTACATACTTGGCATTGTCTGCCTTACCGAAGGTCATGAACCAGGCACGGGGCTGGAGCTTGTTGAGTGACAGCTCGCCCGGACTTTGCCATTCCTGTCCGGTAGGTGCCTGTACGTGTCCGTAGCGGTAGCCCTCAAGCAGACTGCCGGCACGGGTAATGCCGACGGCTGTGAGGAATGCTATGGCAAGGATAGTCTTCTTTAACATAATGAGAGGTTATTTGATTTGTATTTTCAACGTAAGGAGTATCTTGTCGATGGTCATGCCGTCGCGCAGTCTAAGCTGCTTGACGCTGAAGGATTGCAGTCGTGTGGGATCATAGGACAGGGCTATGTCCAAAGCGTTGACGGCAGCCATACCGTGACCGTAACAATAATGCCGGCCAAGAAAGGAGCGTCATAAAAGTTAGTCTCCGGTTTGTCATATTGTCTATTGATAGATGGTTTTTAATTGTTTGCAAATTTAGTGATTTTTTTTGGTACCATTGGATCATGATAGGAACAAATATGATTACCAGTTAAAAATAGGAATCTATATTGGCAAATGAATTGAGAGAAAGGATAAAACGTAATAATTGACATGTGTTTCCCCCGAAAGGGAACAGTATGGGTTGAGATTAGAATGCGTGTAAAGTATAATTACTTGCTGTACACTGTAAACAGTGTCGGTTTAAGAGCCAGAGGCTCTGTTGGCAGTATATGATTTTAAGAGAAATCGGAATGTGAAGGGGAAATAGCAGTCTATTGGAATGTAGGCGTCATAGAGTTAATGTGTGCAGGAGTATGGCTTCGAATGAATGAAAACAAAGTGACGGACGATGGGAAGGTAAACTTGTGCGTGAAGAGGAAAATTGTGTCTGAAAGGTTACAGATTGAGCGGATCAGAAGTTTGTCATCAGATTGTCAGGAGGAAAACCGACAGCTTTTTGGATGAGTCCCCGTTTATGCGAAATAGGTTACTTTGGGGATGTGTAACAGATTATAACCCCTAATCTCGGTTGCCTATGACCTATTCGATTTTCTTTTTGCGTGTTTTTATGGCAGGTAGAAGTCCTTATAAATATTCTTAAAATAAAGGGTTTCTGTGACCTTTTTAATAATATTTAGGCGGGGCACAGGGACTGAGGCAGAATAAAAGTTGTACTTTTGCGCACTGAAAAAGCTATAAAACATAGTATCTCCGGCTTTCGGGCTATTCCGTAGGTCGGTGAGATCATGTCGTAGAACGAGTAAAACGAAAAAATCAGAATAAAAATCAATCAGACAATGGCAGAATCAGTAGATATAAGAGAGCTGAACATTCTGATCGAGCAACAGAGTGCTTTTGTAACGAATTTGGTGACGGGTATGAACCGAGTAATTGTAGGTCAGCGTCACCTTATTGACTCCTTGCTCCTCTCGCTGCTCAGCGACGGACATATCCTCTTGGAGGGTGTGCCGGGCCTGGCCAAGACATTAGCCATTAAGACACTGGCCCAGTTGGTCAAGGCAGATTACAGCCGTATTCAGTTTACCCCAGACTTGCTTCCTGCCGACGTGGTGGGTACAATGATCTATTCGCAGAAGGAAGAGAACTTCCAGGTGAAGCGTGGTCCCGTGTTTGCCAACTTCGTCCTGGCAGATGAGATCAACCGCGCTCCGGCAAAGGTACAGAGCGCATTGCTCGAGGCCATGCAGGAGCATCAGGTGACTATCGGTGAGAAGACGTTCGCCCTGCCTACTCCTTTCCTCGTGATGGCTACACAGAACCCGATCGAGCAGGAGGGTACTTATCCGTTGCCAGAGGCACAGGTAGACCGATTCATGCTGAAGGTTGTGATTGACTATCCTACGATAGAGGACGAGAAGCTCATCATGCGTGAGAATCTGGCTGGTCAGATGCCTGTCGTGACACCAGTGACAACTGCCGAGGAGATCCTCAAGGCACGTAAGGTGGTAGAGCAGGTGTATATCGATGAGAAGATCGAGCAGTATATTGCCGATATTGTCTTTGCTACCCGTTATCCCGACCGCTACGGCCTGAAGGAACTGAAGGATATGATCGTCTTCGGTGGCTCGCCCCGCGCATCGATCAATCTGGCCAAGGCTGCCCGTGCCTATGCCTTCATCAAGCATCGTGGCTATGTGGTGCCTGAGGATGTACGTGCCGTGGCTCACGATGTGCTGCGTCATCGTATTGGTCTGAGCTATGAGGCTGAGGCTTCTAACGTCACTGCCGAGGAGATTGTCAGCAAGATCATCAACAAGGTAGAGGTGCCCTGAGAATAGCTTTGAGTAAGAGCTCTCACTGAATTATGGAAACAGCAGATCTTTTAAAAAAAGTAAGGAAGATAGAGATAAAGACGCGTGGTCTGAGTCAGAACATCTTCGCCGGACAGTATCACTCGGCTTTCAAGGGACGCGGCATGGCGTTCTCTGAAGTGAGAGAGTATCAGTTCGGCGATGACGTGCGTGATATCGACTGGAACGTCACAGCCCGTTTCCACCGACCTTTCGTGAAGGTGTTCGAGGAGGAACGCGAGCTCACGGTGATGCTCCTGATTGATTGCTCCGGCTCACTCGACTTTGGCACGCGCCACGAGATGAAGCGTGAGATGGCCACAGAGATCGCAGCTACGCTTGCCTTCTCGGCTATCCAGAACAATGATAAGATAGGAGTGATCTTCTTCTCTGACCATATAGAGAAATATATACCGCCGAAGAAAGGACGCCGACATATCCTTTATATCATCCGTGAGATGCTCGACTTCCATCCCGAGAGCCGCCGCACGGATCTGGCCGAGGCCACTGCCACGCTGACGCGTGTGATGAAACGGCGTTGCACGTCGTTCCTCATCAGTGATTTCTACGACCGTAAGGATTTCTCCCGCCAGTTGCAGATTGCCAACCGCAAGCACGACGTGGTGGCCATTCAGGTCTACGACCCCATCGACCGCCAGTTGCCCGATGTGGGAATGGTGAAAGTGACGGATGCTGAAACAGGTCATGAGATGATCATCGATACATCGAGTCGCCGTGTACGTCAGGCCCATAATAAATATTGGATGGACCGTGAGGAACGTCTCCGTAAGACTTTCGCACGCTCGAAGGTCGACTGGATCAGCGTAGCGACGGACCAGGACTATATCAAGAGCCTTATGTTGCTCTTCAAACAGAGATCGTAAATATCAATGAAAGTATATCATACCATTATCACTGCCTTGCTGTTGCTCTGTTGCTCATTGGGCGTTAAGGCCCAGGTGACGGTGGAACAGAGCGTTGACTCCGTAGGCATCTATATTGGCCAGCAGGCTCATCTGACGCTGGCCGTGACGCTGCCAGAGAACGCACATCTGCAATGGCCGGCGGTGAAGGAACGTCAGTATCTCGTTCCCGGTCTCGAGGTGGACGCCATCTCACAGCCTGATACGACAAAGGAGGACAATCATCTGATGAAGGTGACGAGGGTCTATACCATCACCTCGTTTGATGAGCATCTCTATGCCATTCCTCCGATGACCGTCCATGTGAATGGTAAGCCCTATAAGGGCAGTACGGCAGCCTTGAAGGTAATTACTGTGGATGTCGACACCGTACACCCCAACCAGATGTACCCACCGAAGGACGTGCAGGACAATCCTTTTCAATGGAGTGAGTGGTCACCTTATTTCTGGCTGAGCATTCTGGTAGTGGGCCTCTTGCTATTGGGCTATTACCTCTTTATCCGCCTGCGCGACAACAAACCGATCATCACGACGATTCATATCGTGCGTCATATACCGCCCCACCAGCGAGCCTTGAAGGCTATCGACAAGATCAAGTCCGAGCGTATGGCGCAGAGCGAGGATCAGAAACATTATTATACACAGCTCACCGAGACGCTGCGCCGCTATATAGAAGAGCGGTTCGGATTCAATGCTATGGAGATGACCTCTTCGGAGATCATAGAGCATTTGGAGCAGAACGCCGACCGTAAGATGCTCGACGAACTGCGTGAGCTGTTCCGTACGGCCGATCTCGTGAAGTTCGCCAAGTATCAGGTGCAACTCAACGAGAATGACCTGAACCTCGTCAATGCCATTAACTTTATTGACGAGACGAAGACCGATCAGCAACCGACAGAAGAGAAGGTCGTTCCTCAGTTATCGGCTGACGATCAGCGTACACGTACCAACCGTATTGCCATCAAGACTCTCCTTTGGGTGATCGGCGTGGGCTCGCTGCTCCTCCTCGCGTACATTATATATAGTATGTACCAACTCATGAGCTGATAGGCTCTTGGCTTTAAGTTGTAAGTAAACAATGGAATTTGCCAACAAAGAATATTTTCTGCTGCTGTTGCTGCTCATCCCTTATGTATTGTGGTATTTCCTCTATCGTAAGCGGAGTGAGCCAACGATGCGCATGAGCGACACCTATGCTTATCTGCGGGCGTCGCGCTCGTGGCGTATGCGGATGATCCATCTGCCGATGCTTCTCCGTTGCATCACCTTCGCACTTGTCGTCATTGTCCTGGCAAGGCCGCAGACACATAATGCCTGGAACAACAAGACTGTTGAGGGCATTGATATCATGATGGCCATGGATGTGTCTACCTCCATGCTTGGTGAGGACCTTCGGCCTAACCGCCTTGAGGCAGCCAAGGATGTGGCCGCTGAGTTCATATCCGGACGTCCTAATGACAATATCGGTCTGACGATCTTTGCCGGTGAGTCTTTCACGCAGTGCCCGATGACGACCGATCATACCTCATTGCTTAATCTGCTGCACAATGTGCGTACGGACATAGCGGCCAGCGGACTCATTGACGATGGTACGGCCTTGGGTATGGGACTGGCCAATGCCATCAGTCGTCTGAAGGACTCGAAGGCCAAGAGTAAGGTCGTGATCTTGCTTACTGACGGTAGTAACAACATGGGAGACATCTCACCGATGACGGCTGCACAGATAGCTGCCTCCCTCGGCATCCGGGTCTACACGATAGCCGTAGGAACGAAGGGCAATGCCCGTTATCCCATGCAGGTGGCCGGAACGACACAATATGTGATGTTGCCTTCTGACGTGGATACGAAGACGCTGTCGGATATTGCTGCCGTGACGAAAGGCAACTTCTACCGCGCTACAAATAATGCGGAACTGAAACGTATCTATCATGATATCGACCAACTGGAGAAGACAAAGATGAGCGTGACCAAATACTCTAAGCGTTATGAGGCTTTTCAACCCTTTGCCCTTGCTGCGGTCCTGTGTCTCTTGCTGGAACTGCTCCTCCGCAACACAGTGCTTCGCCGTCTGCCGTAAGGACGTGTATCGGCAATCTTTTTGGTCATTCTCCAAAACATTAATACGATGCTAAGATTTGAAGATCCCATATACCTCTGGCTGTTGCTCCTCATCCCGTTGATGTTGGTGGTGAGGATGCTGAGCTGGCGGAAATATACAAAGAAGCTAAAGAAGCTCGGCGATCCACAACTGGTGCGGAGCTTGATGCCCGATGTGTCGCGTACCCGCCCCACCGTGAAGTTTGTCTTGCTGCTCTGTGCCCTCGCCGTGCTGATCCTGATGGTGGCACGCCCTCAGATGGGCTCGAAGATTTCTCATGAGAAACGCAATGGCATAGAGGCCATTGTCTGTCTGGACATCTCACGTTCAATGTTGGCGGAGGATGTCGTCCCTTCTCGTCTGAGCAAGAGTAAGATGATGGTGGAGAACCTCTTCGATCACTTTACGAACGATAAGGTCGGCTTGATCGTCTTTGCCGGTGATGCCTTTGTGCAGCTGCCAATTACAAGTGATTATGTCAGTGCCAAGATGTTCCTGCAGAACTGCGATCCATCATTGATCCAGACCCAGGGAACCGATTTGGGACGCGCTATCTCATTGGCACAGCATTCATTTACCCAGCAGGATCATGTAGGGCGTGCTATTATCGTCATTACCGATGGCGAGGATCATGAGGGTGGTGCCCTCGAGGCTGCCAAGGCTGCCCATAAGGCCGGCATCAACGTGTTTATCCTTGGCGTGGGCGATCCTAAAGGTGCACCGATTCCCATGGGAGACGGAAGTTATCTGAAGGATAATGCCGGGCAGACGGTTATGTCGGCTCTTAGTGAGCAGATGTGCCAGGAGGTGGCTAAGGCCGGTAGCGGCACCTATATTCATGTGGACAATACCTCAGATGCAGAGGAAGAGCTCAACGATCAGCTGACAAAGCTGCAGAAGGGCGAGACCTCATCGGTGATCTATTCTGAGTACGACGAGCAGTTCCAGGCCTTTGGTATTATCGCTATTATCCTGTTTGTGGTTGAGGCTCTGTTGTTGGAAGCAAAAAATCCTGCCTTTAAGGGCATTAAGCTCTTCAAAAAGAAATAACAATGAAGATTTATCCTTATATATTGACTTTGTTGATGTTGACATTGTCGCTCACTGCTCAGGCACAGAGCGACCGTCAGCTGATCCGATCGGGCAATCGTCTCTATCGTCAGCAGAATTATCCGAAGGCTGAGGTGGAATATCGTAAGGCTTTGGGACGCAACCCACGCAATACGCAGGCGATGTATAACCTGGGATGTGCCTTGATGTCACAACAGAAGGATTCGGCAGCCATCGTGCAGTTTGAGCAGGCCGGTCAGGCAGAAACGGCTCCGTATCGCAAGGCAAAGGCCTATCATAATATAGGTGTGATTTGCCAGCAGCATCAGATGTATGCGCAGGCCATCAATGCATATAAGGAGGCACTCCGTAACAATCCTACGGACGATCAGACACGTTATAATCTTGCTCTTTGCCAAAGGTTGTTGAAAAATCAGAAGAAGAATGGTGGCGGTGGCCAAAACAACAAGAATAAGGACAAAGGCAAGGATAAGCAGAATAAGGACAAACAGAAAAAGCAAAATAAGAATCAGAATCAGCAAGACAAGCAGAATCAGCCGTCACCGAAACAGATGAGCAAGGATAATGCGGAGCAATTGCTTAATGCGGCCATGCAGCAGGAGAAAGCTACACAGCAGAAGTTGAAGAAGGCCGAGCAGCAGAGACGTTCGCGTCAGCTGGAGAAACAATGGTAAAATAAAAGATCATTAGCTGGTGATCGTCTGGTACGGTCATGGCATGTAAATAATATATTAAAAGTATGGGACGTTATTTCAGATATATCCTCCTGTCGGTGGTCTGCCTTTTGGGCAGTATGACGGTGGCATGGGCACAGCGCATAGCAGTGTCTGTGCCTTCGCATGTCAGTGCGGGTGAGAATTTCCGGCTGGCTTACACCATCAACACACAAGACGTGGAGGATTTCCGGGCGGCATGGGTATGCCCGGTAATATGAATAATCTGATGAAGCAGGCACAG
>ENA-OPNI01000866-OPNI01000866.1-human-gut-metagenome-genome-assembly--contig:-NODE-866-length-9619-cov-4.275931_pt1 | contig 9619 bp, 8 predicted proteins | sample MGYA00241538_ERZ501773 | MGnify/ENA primary metagenome ERZ501773 (study PRJEB25962, sample SAMEA2042556) | human gut metagenome | biome: human gut; feature: human-associated habitat; material: faeces...
ATTATTACTCAGTATTTTAAATTTATTTCTAACAATATGTGTTGCGGAATTAAGGAGAATAAGAACTTTGCATACGAATGCATAAAATTGTAAGTATAAAATAAGGTATCAACAGTCCATATTTTACCTTTTAAATATAAAGGCTTATTTATTGTCCCTTTTCTTCCTATACATACAGTTTCCCCATCATAAAGATGGGAGTTCACATATGTTATAATACCACCGGTACCATAAACAGGTATATCTCCGTATCTTAGATGCTTATAATCTTTTCCGCTTCCTATTGTACATAAATTACTTAATGTCGTAATCTTCCAATCCTCCGGTATCAACCCTATTTCTGTCTGCTTAAACCTTGTTTCTTTCATAAAACTATCGTTATTATGCTTCTACCTTAGGTTTATCAAATCTCAAATCCCATCTCTTTCAAGTAGCGGTTTACCTCATCTTCATACTTATCACATTCTGAAGAAAGGTAAGACAGCGTAAATTCATATCTTTCGGCCAGTGTAACAACTTCATGTGCCAGCTGGTGAGTAACCTGTTTCATTTCTTCCAATATCATACCCGATATGGTAGCGAGCCATTTGTTATCAATGACAAGATGCTTGATTTCATCCTCGGTCAACTCACTGTACTTCTTTTGGAGTGCTTGTGTTAAATCACTCTTTTTATCCTTTAGCTCTTTATCCAACTCTTTTCTTCTTTTGTATTTGGATTTATAGACAGCCTTTTTTTAAGGAGGTTAACCACCTTTTTAAGTTCATCTTCATCTTCTTCTCCAGACTCTTCTTTGGACTGCTCTATCATATCCTCCAACTCACTACGCAATTGAGACAATCTCGCACTGAGCTTATCAATCTCATCAAGTTCCTTACCGAAATATTCTTTTAATACAATCGATACGGGCAAAAGATCACAGGTCATATCCTCATAAGTCGAATTCTTTTTATCTCCCGGTATCAAAATTATTTTCCAAGCATCGTGAGAGATCATATAGCAATCATCTTGCATGACATCATTCCAATAGGTCATTAGCTGTTGGTAAGTATCGTATTCATTCACCAGACTTTTATCCTCTCTCATAATATCCAAGAGAGATTGAGACCATAACTCTATCAGTCGTTTTGGTTTAATATTTTCACCTAAAGAGAACAATTGAGGCCTGACTGCTGCCGACCATTTGTCTATGGATGACTTGAAATAAGCAAGCTGTTTTTTAAAGCCTTCTTCCTCAGCTATCGTATCAGCCACATGATCCTTTTCAACGTTCAAGCTGTATTTCTCACCATTCTTGACAAACAACCTGTCTTTAAGCCCCGGACAGACATCCCAATAAATTTGCATCTTATCAATATCATAAGCCGGTATACCACCATGAAGATGTGAATCAATATCTTGTAGTATATCCTTTTCTTCTGCCTGTATGTATCGAGGAATATTCAAGTTAAACTCATTTCTCTCTATTTCATCATTTGAGACAAAACGGGCATAATAAGGTACATCCTTTCTGTTATTCCAGGTATCTACTATTCTCTTTATATCCTGCTCTCTCAGATGGTTTTTGTTTCCGTCCTTCACAAATCCATCTTTCGCATCTATAAAGAAAATACCTTTACGATCGGCAGCTCCTTTTTTATTCAAAATGATTATGGATGCAGGTATTCCTGTTCCGAAGAAGATATTGGCAGGCAGACCTACTATTCCTTCAATATATCCTTTCTTGATGATATGCTCACGAATGGTAGCTTCGGAGTTTCCTCTGAATAATACGCCATGAGGCAGAATACACGCGCCACGACCCGTTCCTGGTTTCATTGATGCTATCAAATGAAGTAGAAATGCATAGTCACCACATTTGGCAGGAGGGCACATATCCTTACTCCATCTGTGGTATTTTACATCATCTTCTCCAGCATCTCCTATCCAATCTTTAGATGAAAAAGGAGGATTTGCTACACAGACATCAAAAGTCTTCAAACTACCACCCTCCGTAAATTCCGGACTGTTCAAAGTGTCTCCTTGTTCAATGCTTGCCGTATCAACGCCATGCAGAAGCATATTCAATATGGCAAGAGTAGCCGTAGAATTATCTTTTTCCTGTCCGTATGGTGTCGCACCATTAGGTGTTTCGGATATGGCTCTTAACAATAGTGAGCCTGAACCGCATGTAGGGTCGTATATTGTTGTTAACCGAGAGCTGAATTCTTCAAGGTGCAACAGCTTGGCCATTGTCCGGCTGACTTCTGCCGGTGTATAGAACTGTCCCTTACTTTTACCGCTTTCAGCCGCAAAGTTTTTCATAAGATACTCGTATGCATCTCCCAGAATATCATCATCTGCACTTCGGTTCTTGCTGAAGTCAAGATCACTGGTTTCAAAAGCAGCTATCAGTTTGGACAGCGTGTCTGTCATTTCCTTTGGTTTTCCCAACTTGGCTGGATCATTGAAGTTTGGAAGCACCAATTTACTTAAGAACATCATATTGGCCGATTTAATGGCTTCAAGCTTTTTGTTTATCTCTTCACCTATACCTTCCTCTCCTTTTAGTTTTGAGAAGTCGGAAAATCTGCACCCCTTTGGTATGGTAAACAGACTATCTTCATCATTTCCCTTGTCTGACAGGTATTTGACAAAAAGAATGATTAAGACATAGTCTTTATACTGACTTGCGTCCATTGAACCACGCAGAGCATTACAACTGTTCCATAACGTGCTGTATATCTGAGATTTCTTAATTGCCATAATTATTGTTTTTATAAGTTATTAGCAGCTATATTATGTACTACATAGCATTGTTCTTCATTGCTGTTAGTCCCAAGTATCTTTTTCAATCCTTTGAGGCATTTAAATCCGGCAGGTTTTGTAAAATCCTTCCAACCGTCAAAGACCTTGGTCGTAAAATACTCACTAATCTCTTTAATTAGAGAGATTAGTTCGCTCTCTTCTTCGAGTGAAGTCCAGTCACTCCTGTTATTCCAAAGAGCCTTTTCGAAATCGCTTTCTATGCCATTTGGGGCATCATTCCCTTTGTGCATAGCCTTCAATAACTCAATCAACTTTTTGATAGTTTCTGTAGTTACCAGCGTTTCATTCTTTATTTCGTCAATGATAGCCTGTAATCTTTCTGCAAACGATTCTCCAAGTGCTTTATCTTTTCGCTTCCAGTCATTGATGACGATCCTTTCCTTGGCGATTATTTTCTCTGCTGCTGCTTTAGTACTTCCACCGGCTTCTTTTTGTGCCTTCTTTGCAGTTTCTTCTGTATTACTCTCTGATGTGAGAAGATCCAGAAACGAGAAATCTGCTGTTGCCGGTATAATACAGTCTGCTTCATCTGCCCTGATAAATCTGTCCAGAAGTCCCCGCATCTGCGGGTCAAACATTTTCACATCAAAATCCTCCTCTGACGCCTGCTTTACCCTTAGCATTAAGGACGATGCTTCACTGACTTTCTTATGTTTTGCCTCGGCTTCCTCCTTGGTATATCCCGCTCTTACCATATAGTCAGCCAGACAGGAATAGGATGAAACGAGGGATTGCACGATCTTATAGAAAAGCATACGTCTTTCTTTCGCCGGATTATCTTCAAAATCTTTCTGAAAATATTCGACAACAGCATCTGCGTTGCTGATACCCATTCTTTCCCAATCAGATTTGATCGCATCGTATGCTTCCTCAGCAGCCCTAAATCTTTTCTTGTTTTTGCTTATCGCATCTTCCAAAAGCCCTTCAATATCTTCAGGATCATATCCAGAAAGACCTCCCTTTTCGTCATTGAAGTTGGTGATAGCATCTTTTATCTTATTAAACAAATGCTTAAAGTCAACGATAAGACCGAACTCTTTATGCGAGAATATGGTCATAGAGTTACTGTCTTCCGGATCTGCCTTTAAATCCACACCCAATCTGTTCACCCGACATATAGCTTGAAACAGATTATGGTCTCTCATATCCTTGTCTATGTAAAGATAGGTTGCTGAAGGAGCATCAAAGCCTGTCAATAGTTTATCAACGACTATAAGCAGTTTCATACGTGAGGGTTGCTTTGTAAACAACCATTTTGCCTTAGCCTCATACTCCGTTGCATTTCTGACATTCAAATCTGCAAGAGATTTTTTAAACAACTCATTCTTATATTTAGATTCCAATAAAGTAGTAGGGTCTCCATCTTCTTTTTTCCGAAGGTCATTATCAGATGCCGTATAACTTGTAACGACAGCAACTCTATCTCTTAAAATATGATTCTCCGCCTTATATTGAAAGTATTCATAATATTTATAAGCAGAATATACACTGCCTGCAACAAGCATGGCATTGCACCAATCTTGATTTAATGGATACTGACTCATATCGTCAAAAATAGAATTAGCAATACGCTCTATTCTCTCTTTGCTCGAATAGACCTTTTCCATTGTAGCCCATCTGCTCTTGATTGATTCTTGATTCTCTTCCGCTACGCCCTTCAGCATATCGGCAAGAATTGAATCGAGTTTCTCCTTGCTGTGCACTTCCTGCTCTACATCCCTGGCTTCATATTGTAAATCAAGAATAACCTTGTCATCTACGGCTTCCTTGTGTAAATACTTATGGATGAACTGACCGAAACGGTGTTCTGATTCATTCATTATTTTATTGTATTGCACATAACCGCCTTTCACTTTATCTGTATGGAGCAATGGCGTACCCGTAAATCCGATAAACATTACATCATTGCCCATTATGGCACGCATTGCTTCGTGCAGACGACCGCTTTGCGTTCTGTGACATTCATCTACAAATACGAATTTATTCAAGCCTTTTGCTTTAAAACCTGTGGGATATTTCGCCTTTAGAATATTCTGTAATTCATCAAGATATTTTTCCAATGGGATGGATGCATTGTCATCACCTATTATTTCCTCTCCTGTAGCAGGGTCAATATGCCTTCCGAATTTGTGTATCAATGAACATACCAGCCACTCTGAACCATTCTGAAGTGTATCGAGTAAATCATCTGAACTCTTGGCTCTATAGATGCTTTCTTGAGTTCCTAAAAACGTGTTGTTTATTTGCATGTCAAGTTCTGTACGGTCTGTAATGACAAGTACCCTTGCATCCTTAAAATTCCTTCGTATATATTTTGCAAGCCATACCATTGTCAGCGTTTTGCCGGAACCCTGTGTATGCCAAAGAATACCACCCATCGGTTTATCTGGATCTCTGTTCGCGAACCCTGACTATGCCATATGACACCACTATTCTTTTCCAAGAGTCGAGGCTTGGCCGCCTGAAGCGCATGGTACTGATGTGGACGCATGACCTTCTTAGTACCTCCGTCATTTATTACTCCATATCTGAATAAATCGAAGAATGTTTCTTTCTTGAAGAATTCTTCAAAAGATTCCTTGTCAGACAGTGATACTCCGACTTTATGGTCATCCCGTTTCCATGGACACCAGAACTTTTGTGGCGTTAATATTGTCGCATACTTGAATCCGTTCCTATCACTTGCGGCTACAGTAAACTGGGTTGTCGTGAAGAATGACGGTATCAAGTCTATTTCATTGCTCAGATTCTGCTTTATACCTTCTTCCAATGATACAGTACTCCTTTTCAATTCGATGACGCATAAAGCAATGCCGTTTACATAAATAACCAAATCAGGCCTACTGTGCTTTCCTGTCAGTTCATCAATATAGCTTACTTCCTCTGCTATGGCAAAGTTATTGGCTAAAGGATTATCAAAGTCAAAAAGATATACATTCTCATGATGGTGTTCTGCATCCGGCTGTATCGCAATATGAGTCGTGAGAACTTCGTATAATTTATTATTTGTGTCAGCAAGTACTCCACGCTTGCTGTCAATTAACCTTGCCATTTCCTTTATCTGGCGAATGGCTTCTTCAATTTGTAACTCTGTATATCCGTATTTTTCAGATGAAAGAAACCTTCTAAGTTCAGACTCTATTATCGGAGAGTTACTTTCTCCATTTACTTTAGTAACCGAATTTTTAGGATATTGAAATGAGCCAAGGTATTCATAATTAAGTTTTTCTCTGAATAACTTTATAATCTCATTTTGATATTGTCTTTCCTTTTGTGATATATAGTCTGTCATCTTATGCTATTCTTCAAAGTTAATGATAACAGGATATTCATTCAACATATCCCTTATTTTTTCCCATCCCGGCAGATAGGTATTTAAGAGTCTGTAGAATCTGTCGGTATGATTTCTCTCAACCAGATGTATCATTTCATGTATGACGATATAGTCTATACATTCTATTGGCTTCTTCGCAAGTTCAAGATTGAATAAAATATTTTTCTTCTCCTTACTGCAACTCCCCCATCTTTTAGACATAGACTTGACCTCAAATGATGGCCTTTCTATCTGCATTCTTTTACACCATTTTTCTATAAGTGATGGAAGAAGTTCCTTTAGATTTAACCTATACCATTCTTTAAGAAGATTTTCTGCATTCTCTTGCCTTCTACAATAAATAACGATATAATCTCCTTCAATAGCCACCTCCTGCTTACCGATATTCCTTATTTCAACTCTCAACCTGTATAGCTGTCCCTTATAATAATGGGCTTCTCCGCTAACATACTCCCTCGGTTTCTGGTATTTGTGACTTCTTGCTTCATCAATTTTAGTTTTTAGCCACATATACTTTGAAAGGATGAACATCCTGATCTGCGGTTCACTCATTCCATCAGGAACACTTGCATGTACATTCCCTTCTGGAGGATAAACCGATAAATGTATATGCTTTATCGGTTTATATTCTATATCTATGACAATCCCATTGACTTCCATCACTATATTGAATCTATATTCAAAAGCTCCTTTACATCTACTTACTACTATTTAGCGATCCTGGCAATAATTGTTGAGACATCCATCCCGTATAGATTAAGTTCTCTATGTGTATAGTTACCATTAGCATACTCCAATTTATACACTACATTTATCTCATTTCCGTTTTCATCATTTCTTGGTTCTACTGACGACATTACCAACGGGGCTTGTGTACTGACAATAAACTGGATTTGGGGAAATGTATCCTGTAAAGCCTTTAAAACACGTACCTGTAAAGCAGGATGTAAATGTTCATCTATCTCATCAATAATTATAGTACCATGTGTACGTTTGTAGCATTGATCTCCAAACATTGCTTTATTAAGCAACGCACAACGGAAAGCAATATCCATCACAATATTTACTAATCGACGATAACCATCTGACAGTAATGTGGACTCTGATTCCCTGCCATCGACAAATTTGAAATATACTTTACCTTCATTATGGCGGATATCAATATCACTGATGATATTACAACCATCGGGACCTAATGCGTCAATGATGGCATTTCTGACTGAATTTATCTCTTCTTCTCCCTTTTGCGCTCCTCTCAGAACAAGAAGTCGATTTATCCAACATTCAAACAAGTCTTTACAATCATAACACCCATAATAGCCGAATGAGGGCTTGTGATTGTATTTCTTGAATCTTGTCTTGTCGAACTTCCGTACAGTATGAATACCCTCTGTTGTAAAACAAGCATAAACAGGCAGCGGATTAATCTGTCTTATACTTCTGTCTTCCTGTACGACATGAGAAAGGTGCATAAGGGCAGTTGCATAATCTTTTAATGGTTTTAGACCGGTGACAAGATTCCGGGAATTCTTCTTTGACTTTTTTCTATTTTCAGCTCCACATTTGTATCCAAAGAATAAGAGTCTCCTATTTGTGTCTGAATAGTTGGAAAATCCCATTCGCCTGCGTGAAATACGAGTTCTATAGGTGATTCTGTGATTCCTGTTTCACGGAAATCTTTGTCATCTGCACTTTTCCAAACCGTGTTTTCATCACTATAACCAGAAAAAAATGCATTCATTACTAAATTACAAGCATGAAGCAATGATGTCTTACCAACTGAGTTATCTCCAATTAGTAAATTAACTCCTCTACGAAATTCTATGTTTTTTTCTTCGTAGCAACGGAAGTTTTTTATTGTAATATCACGCATAATATTTCTTTTAAGATTTCTGTACAATCAAAGTTGCCCCATTAATAGTAACTAAGAGACCCAACCTAACAGAAAGTTATACCTTCTAGTCCTGCAGGCACTTATATTTTGCTGATATGCTTGCAGTTACGTACATTACCTTAAAAAGTTCGAGACTTGTGTCCGTCATTCTCCCATTCCTCATACATAGCTATTTAAAGCTCCGTACTGTTTCTATTAGCCTTGTTCTTACCCAGTAAACAGTTTTGTTCTCCATGAGAGATTGTTTTCACACACAAAAATAAGCATAATTATCGAAAAAGAGGAATGAAACAAGCAGAAATAAAGAACGACTGATCCACAGTTTCAACCAATCACAATCTCCTATTTTGATCTTTCTGTCGACCCTGTCCATAAATATTATTTAACTGATTATCAAGATCGTAAGGTATTGAGAAGTTCGCATCACGGAAGATCAAGAAACGATAATGATGTCCTACGAGTTGGAACCCGGAAAGCGCAAGGAAAAACAGTACGGCTTCTACCTAACCGTCTACTTTCTTAGGATGGCTTTCTGCAAGGTGTCTACTGTTTCAGTTTATAAAGGGAAAACTGTCTGGCTAAATCGGAAAAAGTCACGTATATCGATTACCTTTTCATGATCTTAGAATGTCAGACCTATTCCAAAGGAAATGGAGTGCCTTGTGCTGGCACTTTTGAAGAATGTCACTTCATTCGTTGCCTCGTCATAAGAAGTGGTGTCAATGTCACGAATGTTTATTAAGTTGTACGCAACTTGAAAGTTGAGTCCGAAATGACGCATTATCATCCAGGTATAACCGATTCCCAACTTTCCTGAGAAGCCCGGATTGCTGTCATCGGTCAACTTCAGGCCATAACCTAAATCAGTAAACAGATATGCCTGTGGCAGTTTCCTTATTGGATTATAATTCAATGTGGCGAATACTGGAAATGTATTTAAGTCTGGCTCTGTATAACGGGCGACTCCCATGCCAATGCCGGCAGACCACCTTGCTGCTATATCGTAACGTGCGGTAACTTGTAACGAATTTCCTCCCATTTTATACGAATCTCTGCCATAAGTGTGTCCTGCAAATTTTTCAGACAGGCCAAGGCTATATTGATAGCTCAAGTCCATGTGTAATTTGGATTGCGCCAAGGCCGTTACAGAAATGAGAGTTGTTACAATTGTTGCTATAAATATTCTTTTTGTCCGTATCATAGATATAAAGAGGTTATACATAAATAAAAGTTGCCTCACAAAAATGAGACAACTTTTATATTTATTTCTTTGGCCGCTGTGACTTGCGGCTGGCGCGTTGTTCGCGGTACTTGGCCTTTTGTTTGGCTGAGCCCGATCCGTGCGCGCCGGTGATATATTTCTTTTTCTTGGCTTTGGTTCTCACCTTGCCGTTATCTTTCGGACCACCGCTCTTGGGCGCTCCGCTGAAGACGATGCCGCCTTCAAGAATCTTATCAAAATCGTCCATAGAGCATTGGAATTTTAATTAGTGGTGGAAGAGACGTACATGTGTGAAGGCCATTGCGATGCCGTATTTGTCGCAGGTCTCGATCACATTGTCATCACGGATGGAACCGCCGGC
>ENA-OPNI01000867-OPNI01000867.1-human-gut-metagenome-genome-assembly--contig:-NODE-867-length-9616-cov-1.901684_pt1 | contig 9616 bp, 10 predicted proteins | sample MGYA00241538_ERZ501773 | MGnify/ENA primary metagenome ERZ501773 (study PRJEB25962, sample SAMEA2042556) | human gut metagenome | biome: human gut; feature: human-associated habitat; material: faeces...
CGCTATTGCGTAGGTTTTATTTTCTCACTTCTTATGAACTTTATTGCATAAAACCTACCATCTTTCTATTTTCTATCGTTTGCGTAGGTTTTTTCTCACTAAAAAAGGAGCTTCATCATCGATGAAACTCCTTTTTTGTAAAATAACACCTACACAATCTACATTTTGATATTAAATAGTAGGCTTCTTAATATGATTTTGTATCCTTACTGCCTATATTACACCTACTCACGCTTATTAATAATGCAGTTGCGTAGGTTTTCCCAGCCATTCCAGTCCTGAACAGCCCTATCATAATTACATATCTTCCTCAATATGTTCTCTTCCCTGTGCGATTATGCTTCTTACATGATCGTCTGCCAGTGAATAGAATATTGATTTACCTTCTCTTCTGTTCTTAACCCACTTGTTCTGTTTCAATATTCTTAGCTGATGAGATATTGCAGACTGTGTCATATTGAGAGCCTGTGCTAAATCACATACGCACACTTCTGCCTCAAATAATACATACAGTATTCTAATTCTCGTTGAATCACCGAATACCTTGAACAATTCTGCAAGGTCGTATAATTCATTCTCATCTGGCATTGTTTCATTAACTATCTTTAATAAGTCCTCATGTATTTCTATTGACTCACAGCATTCACAATCTGCCATTATATTACCTCTTTCTTTATAAGTTCTTTACGAATAATGCTCTTATTGCATTGATTACAGCAATAACCATTACACCTACATCTGCAAATATTGCTACCCACATGTTTGCTATACCTATTGCACCAAGCACCAGACATATAAGCTTTATGCCTATTGCAAAATAAATATTTTCATATACGATTCTCATACATTTTTTAGCAATTTTGATTGCCTTTGCAATTTTAGCAGGATCGTCATCCATCAACACGACATCTGCTGCTTCAATTGCAGCGTCTGATCCCATAGCTCCCATAGCAATTCCAATGTCCGCTCTAGAAAGTACTGGTGCATCGTTGATACCATCTCCCACAAAGGCTAATTTTGCCTTTTCTGGTTTTGTATTTAAGATTTCTTCTACTTTTTCTACTTTACCAGCCGGTAACAACTCACTATACATCTGGTCTATTCCCAGTTCTGTAGCAACTTTTCTAGCAACTGCATCAGCATCACCAGTCAACATAATTGTTTTTTCAATTCCATTTTTCTTCAGTTGTCTAATTGCCTCTTTGGAATTTTTCTTAACAATATCGGAAATCACAATATGCCCTGCATATGCTCCATCAATTGCCACATGAATGATTGTACCAACATGATGACAGTCTTTGTAAGGAATACCAAGTTTTTTCATTAACTTACTATTTCCTGCGGCAACTTCTTTCCCATCAACCTTTGCTGTAATACCATTTCCACTGACCTCTTCAATCTCTGTAACACGGAAACGATCAATTTCTTTGCCATATGCTCGTTGTAAACTTTTACTAATCGGATGCGAGCTGGCACTCTCTGCTAAAGCTGCATACTCTAGTAATTTTTCTTCTTCCATTGTATTGTGATGGATTGCATTTACCTCAAATACTCCTTGGGTCAACGTTCCTGTCTTGTCAAATACCACATATTTTGTCTGTGCCAACAATTCCAAATAGTTAGAACCCTTTACAAGTACACCTTCGTGACTGGCACCTCCAATACCTGCAAAAAAGCTAAGTGGAATACTGATTACCAATGCACATGGACAACTAATAACTAAAAAAGTAAGCGCACGATAAATCCATGTAGCAAATACGGTTGCACTGGCATTTAAAAATAACATACTAAAAATCGGTGGTAATAAAGCAAGCGCAATGGCACTGTATACGACTGCTGGTGTATACACGCGTGCAAACTTACTAATAAAATCTTCTGACTTAGATTTTCTGGAACTTGCATTTTCCACCAAGTCTAAAATCTTTGAAACAGTTGATTCTTCAAACTCTTTTGTTGTCTCAATTTTTAAAACACCTGTCATATTGATACAACCACTTATAATCTCATTTCCCACTGTCACCTCTCTTGGTACACTCTCTCCAGTCAATGCACTGGTATTCAAACTTGCACTTCCCTCTACGATAATACCGTCCAAAGGTACCTTTTCTCCCGGCTGTACTACAATAATGGTTCCAATCTCCACATCATCTGGATCTACTTTTTCCAATTTGCCATCCTGCTCAACATTTGCATAATCTGGTCGAATATCCATTAAATCACTAATGTTTCTACGACTCTTTCCTACTGCATAACTCTGGAACCATTCTCCAATCTGATAGAATAACATAACCGCAACGGCCTCTACATAATCTCCAGTTTGGAATAAGGCAAGTAAAATCGCTCCTAACGTAGCAATTACCATTAACAAACATTCATCAAAAGGCTGTTGATTTTTAATGCCTTTTATAGCCTTCAGCAAAATATCATACCCAATGATTAAATACGGAATCATATACAACAAAAATTTAACGATTCCTTTTACTGAAATAAAGTGCAACACGATTATAGCAATGGAGGCTATCACAATTCGTATCAACATCTTTTTTTGCTTTTTCGTCATAATACATCCCTTCTTTCTTCAATCTAACCTAACTACTGTCATCTTGTGAATACCTGCATTTTTCATATTGTTGTATGAATATATATTCATCTATTATTCTTTTTTTATGCACCTACAGTAAGAATACTATAGGTGCCTTACATTTGTCTATTGCTTTTTTGTATTTGTTTTATAGGAAAATCTCGCAATCATCTTCCACTTTCTTGCAGTTTTTAAGAACATTCTGCATAACAGCATCTACATCTGCTCCGTCCTCAAATTCCACTTTCATTTTTAATGTCATAAAATTTACTACACAGTCCTTTACGCCCTCTGTCTTTTTTGTAGCATCTTCCATCTTATTTGCACAATTAGCACAATCCACTTCAATCTTATATGTTTTTTTCATACAAACACTCCTTTTCTACCATTTCGTCAAAATTTTAGCTTTTCAAATGAACAATTGTTCATTTGTTAAATTAAGTATAGCGTATATTATAATAGAAGTCAAGTAATTAATTTATATTTCTAAACATAAAAATAACAATTCAGTCGGGAGATACCTAAAATGCCAGAATGCACAAATTAGATAAAAATATTCTGTCCGACTGAACTGTTACACGCAAAAAAAACGAGCATCAATCTGTACACAATCAACACTCGTTAATTTTTCTTTTTTATTTTATTATTCATACGTTTCTGGTGGTCCATACCTCTCTTTCGCTAGATTTTATCTGAATCCCTTTTTATTTTACTTATCTACTGTGGCGGTCTGTACCTCTCTTTCGCCTTATTTTATCAGTGCTCCCTTTTTAATCTTACTTATTCTGGTGGCCCGTACCTTCCTTTCGACTTATTTCTACAATATCCGTTCTCTATGTAAAAGCATTTGCTTTTCATTCTATCTAATTGAGTTCTCCCGAACTAAATTCAATATGAGGATTTATAACCTTTCCTGTCCAATGGTATCTCCTCCCATCTACTTTAAAATACTACTCTGTTCTATCTCAAAACTATCCATATCCTACTGGTGTTCCATACCTCTCTTTCTTCTATACTATAAGTAATTCTCTAACGTCCCATCGGAACCTCCTCCTTTACTTTGTATTTTCTGTTCCTCATTTATTATATCTACATTATAGTTTCTCTCGCATAAATTGTCAATACAATTTAAAATATTTTTATCCATTTTCTGTTTTCTACAAAACCCCACATACTTTTTTAGTTATTTTTAACATCAAATTAGGTATTGACATTCTTTTCAACAATACTTAGGCATCAATTCTAAAAATTTCTTATATAAAAAGGTTCGCTTTACACATCAAAATTTTATCCTGCGGAACGTTTTGCTCTATAGGGTATACTTTCTATAGAATAAAAAAACAGGCAGGTATTACTAAAATACCCACCTGTCTATTCGTATTGCAAATAAAACTATTATTTTTTTATTTTAAATTTTAAGTCTAGGTTATATTTTTTAAAAATATGTGATATAATTAAAATTTTATTCAAAAAAACTATTTACAAATAGTTTAAAATGTGATATAATATACTCGAAGATTTATATTGGAGGTAATATTATGCCATTTTTAAATAAATTAAATTTATGGGATATAAATAGTTCAAATTTAGTCACATCTGATGAACTTAAAGAAGATATTTATACTCAAAATGGTTTTAAAAAAGGTGACTATTTAAAGTCTCAATTATTTAATACACTATTACGAGAAATAACACTTGTTACAACCGCATTAATAGAATGTATACAAAAACATAATGCTAGTGCAAATTTTACTGTAGATGTTAATACAAATCAATCTGAATTAGCAGATAAAATATATGATGTATTAACAAGTAATACATTCACTCAAGATAGTCTATTATTATATTTAGGAAATACTGAAATATTTGCTTTTGATGGTTCGGCTGAACAAGTACTTACTTTTGATAAAGAGTTATTTATTGCAAATAATACCCAAAAAAAATTGGGTGTAGCAAATTCTTATTTTGGGAACAAAGTATTTTTATGTAATGATGCTGGTACTACAAAAACTATTGATTTATCAGAATATGGTACTATTCCAAATAATAATTTTAATATGATAATAAAACTTACAACTTATGGAACAGCTACTCCACAATATTTAGAATTAAAGCTTGGTAATAATAATTCACAAATATTTGATATATGTATTAAAAATAAATTGTTAAATACTATTTTCCCTAATAAACTAGATAATTTTTGGAATGATAATGATATTATTGAATTTAATATTGATCTCATTAGTGAAAAAGCAAATATTATTAAAAATATTAGTACTAATATGAATTATATGAATATTGATGATAGTATGGTTGATACTGGAGAAAATACTTATTTATATTATTTAGATCGATCAGGAAATCAATCTTGGAAAGATATTGATACTATAACTGTCGGAAACGCTGTAAATGCAAGTAATGCAAATCTTGCTAAAATAGCCACTAATTCTTCTTTGTCAACTTCTTATACAAAGTATATATTTACATCAAATACAGATTATATCGAACTTAATTCTGGAATATATTTAATTCAATATGAATTAAATATAAATAATAAAGAGTATATGTATACTGATATTATGTCGCTCGAGACGACTGCAACTAATCTCAACCACATTTATTATGGAACTAGACATAATATACGAAAACCAGATGAGACAGCTAAATTTTATGGAATTCAATTAGTTGGTACTCAAGCAGCTGGAGAAAATGCTATTAAAGTTGCAATTAAATATTTTATTTTAGATACTTTAACTCCAGAATCTTCTTGGATTATGGATATTGATCCTGATTTACCCGCTGTAAAAACTTTTGCTGGTTCTACAATTAACTATAAATTACTTAAATAGGTGATAAGTATGAGTTTAGAACATGAATTTTTAACCTTACAATTAAAAGATGTTAAATCTAAAAATAGGCTTTCTATTTTTGATAGTAATATCGAAGATAGTATAAATAAAGTTATTGATACCGCTAAAGACTCAATACCTATAAAAGATGCCTATGCTAACTCACTCACTTCAACAGGACTTGATGATAAGGTACAAAGTTTTTCTAGTTATGGCCTTAATAATAATACTTTAAATTGGGCTTTATGGCTTGCTCTTTATAATGATTCTTGGGTTTTTAGAAGAGCCATTGATAAACCAGCTCAAGATAGTGTTAATGCTGGATTTACTTTACTTGGCGACGAAGATTATTCAGAAGTATATCATATGTTTGATAAATATAAATTTGATATTATTAAGTTACTTTCTTGGGGTGCACTTTTTGGCGGATCTGTTGGCGTAATGTTGTTTGATACCATTACAGATATGAATGATCTTAAAAAACCATTGGATGTATCAAAAATAAAAGGCGCAAGAATGAAAATATATGTAACAGACCGTTGGTATGGAGTAAGTTGCAATAATACTGACGTTGTTACTAATATGAAAAATATTGATTATGGTAAACCTCGTAAATATACAATAACTTTTGCTGATGGAAAAAATTATGAAGTTCATCATAGTTATGTATTAAGATATGAACATCGAACAGCTCCAAATTTAATTAAGAACGGTCAACTTCAAGGTTGGGGTTATGCAGAAGGAAGTCATATTTTAAATGAGCTTTCTCGTGATGACCAATTAAAATCTGCTATAACAAGCCTTGTTAATAAATCATTAATTGAAGTTATTAAAATGTCTGGTATGCGTGGAGTTTTCATGGGAGCAGATAAAGGCAATGAAGAGCAGCTTCGTAAAAGACTTGAAATGGTCAATTGGGGTCGAAATTTTAACTCGTTAACTTTCCTAGACAAAGATGATGATTATACTCAAAATACTTTTTCTGGTTTGTCTGGTCTTTCTGATTTACTTGAAAAAAATATGTGGCTTATTTCTGCAGCTCTTGAAATGCAAGGCATTTTATATGGTGATTTACGAGGAGGTCTTTCTCAATCAAATGATGACTTTGAAAGATATGCAGTCACAATTAAAAATAGATGTGACTCATATTATAGACCTGTGCTTCAAAAATTACTTATGATTATTTATAATATTTTGGGAATTGAAGGTCAAGTTAATTTTGATTTTAATTCTCTAGCAAAAGATAAAATTAATACAGACAAAATGGAAAGTATTAGTAAACTTACTGATTTATTAAGCACTATGATTGATAAAGGTATGTTAAGTAAATATGAAGCTGTAAAAATTGTTGAAAATTATACTAGAACAAATTCAGTTAATATTTCATTTAGCGAAGAAAATATTAATAGATTAAAGCTTGAGCAAGAGTCAGAATTATTACAATTTAATAAAACACTTAATAAAAATATAAGTAAATCTGCAGAAGGAATATTAGAATCTCAATTCGGAGAACGTAGACCAGATATGTTTGAAACTTCAGATGATACATTTAAAGAATTACCTGAAAAACTCGATTATATAAAAGAGGAAGTTGATGAATCACAAAATTTTAATAATCCTCGTAATTCAATAAATAGACCAAGAATTATAAAAGGTGAAGAAATCAAAACATTAGAACCATTAGATTTATCAAAAGGAGAAACTGATAATGAATAAAGCTCGTAATGGTCTATTTAAAAACAAATATTTTATTGTATTTTATGGAGAAGATGATGATACTTATATTGCTGGTTTTGATAATATAAAAGAAATATGTATGTATAAAGGAATTCAACCTACTCCTCAAAATATGACTGCTTTACAAGTTAAACTCTATAGAGCTTTGAAAAGACAAGATCATAATACATATATGTTAAATGGTTCTAAAATGCATGTATATTTAATCGAACATGATTTATAAAAAAATTTTAATATATTACAAATTACTTAGGAGGAATAATTATTATGAAAAAATTTGTAAGAATTCAATCTACACTAAACATTAGTGTTACACCAGGACTTAATTGTATTGATGTTACCAATTACGCAAGTAATGTCCCAGAAAGATTAAATGTAAAATCTACATGGGTAAATTCTACAATTAAGATTAAAGCAGGAATTGGTTATTATCCAGCACTTATTAAAACTTGGCCAAGTGTACAAGCATTAGTCAGAGATAATTTAATCACTGTTGCAGAAGAAACAGATACTATTCTAGATCAAAAACAACTTTTAGAAGCCGAAGCAATGTGTACAAAACTTGAAAAAGAAATTAAGAACGCTGAGAATGAAAAGAAAAAGGCAGATATTAATAAAAAACGTATTAATAATGCAACAGTAACTGCTGAAACTACTGGAAAAATAAGTATGTAAGGAATATTAAATTATGGAATTTAATATTAATTCTAGACCAGAATTAGAACTTAGAATAACTAAAATTTCTCCAATTGATTTATTAGCAATTGCTCCTACAATTAATTTTGATGATTATAGACAAAACAAACAATTATTCTCATTTATATTAGAACATACAGAAATTAAAAATGGTACTAAATGGGTTTTAATTAAATATTTTGGAAATGATAATATTAATATATTAGTGGAGAATGATGCTATTGCAATTAATGAAATTATTACATATTTTATGGAGAATGTAATCATACCGGTTTTTCAGAAATCAGGCGAATAGAAAACGATAATTTTATTAGTTCGCCTGATAATAAAATTAATTTACATACTACTAACTTATCACATCCTATAATATATATATTAATAACTAACAAATATGCGACATATTATGAGTTAAAATATGAATATGATATTTGGGATACATTAATTATTTATGAAATTGCTATTGTAAATAATTATAATAAACAAGCAATATTAAGTGATAAATAGTATTTAGATTGTGCTAGCAATAATAATTGCTAGCATTCTTGTAAATATTATTTTTTATAAGAAAAGAGGTATTTATTTATGGCAACTAATAATACTACAAAAACTGTTACTGTTGATATTAATTCTAAAGTTAATTCTGATTTAAGTAATCAATTAAAATTTAATTACAATATCATTACTGATAAAGAAAAAATATGCAAAAAAAACAAAAACTCTTTAATAGAGATTTTTTTATTTGATAAATAAATATTTTAGAAAGAAGGAAAATAATGAATGAAGAATTTTATGATGAATTTATTTCTATAAGAGATGATACTTTAAATAGTATAAAAACAAGTTTATTAAGTTGGAATAAATTTGTTATTTTTTGGTCTAGTATTTTAGATAAATATAGTATAAATAATATTCTTAATTTGTATTATTACAACTCAAGTGGAAAATATTATATGACATTCAGTGAATGGAATAGTGAATCGATAAATAGAAGAATAAAACCAAAAAGTAAAGGAATACCAATATTAATTGATAACCAAAAGTCATATGTATTTGATATAAAACAAACCTATGGTAAGGAATACAACATTTGGAAATATAACCATTATACTGAAGATACAATGCTTAAATATTATCAAAATTTACTGAAAATAGAAAATGATGATACTAAAAATTTATATGAAAATCTTTATGACGTAATATATAAAGTATCATTTCTTCAAATTGTTGATGATTATACTGATGTATCTATTGAAGAAATAAGAATTGTTGCAAAAATGATGACATCATTATTTCTTGCAAAAACAAATTTTAATATTAATAATTTACCAAGTACATATGAAGAATTAAAGTTAATAAAAGACAATAGCATTTTGACATGTATGCAGATTGCAAATAAAGAAACTGCTAAATTATTTAATAATTTTAAAGAAATAGCAAATAATCTTGAAACAATCCAAAAGCATATTCAAAATCAAGTGATTTTACATTTAAAAACTGATAACAATAAAAATACAATAAAGCAAAATATGCTATTAAGTTTAGAAAAAAATACAAATTTTAATTATGATTTATTAGAAAAAATATACAATCATTATTATAACAAATATAGAAAAGTGTCAAAAGGATCAAATAATATAACGGTAGATGCTTCTAATTCTAAACAAAAGGAAGAAAATGAGCAGTTGTCATTATTTTTAACAAGAGAAGAAGAACTTGCAAATAAGATATGTGATATATTTAATTCTTTTGATAC
>ENA-OPNI01000876-OPNI01000876.1-human-gut-metagenome-genome-assembly--contig:-NODE-876-length-9582-cov-2.072636_pt1 | contig 9582 bp, 10 predicted proteins | sample MGYA00241538_ERZ501773 | MGnify/ENA primary metagenome ERZ501773 (study PRJEB25962, sample SAMEA2042556) | human gut metagenome | biome: human gut; feature: human-associated habitat; material: faeces...
CACACCTGCTGTAATGCTGTCAATATTGTATCCTCTTCTGGTAAACAAACCTGAAATTCTGCTTGTTACACCCGCTTCATTATTAACTAATAAGGATAAAACCATCTGTCTCATTATTGTTCTACCTCATACATAATATTAGGCAACCGCCCATCTATTATATTTTAGCACAATTAATATTCTTGTCAATCCGTTTAGATTAACCATATACTTTTTTCAACCTGTCATATTCTATATTAATTGCATGAATTACTGAATCGTCGCCGTCCTGATTATCAGGATGAAATATTTTCATCAGTTCCCTATAACGCTTCTTTAATGCGGTCTCGCTTCTCACTCCTTTAAAAAGAATATCCATACCGCTGTATGTGACCGTTGAAGTCCTCTTGTTTTTTCTGATTGTTTCAAAAGTACTTCGTTCTTCTGCCAGCTTATTTTTTTCAATGGCAAGATGTACATATTCTTCTTCAAGCGCCGCCAATTTCTTTTCAACAAGTTTAGTAGCTTCATCAAGCTGCACTATCTTCAATTTCGCAATGGATATTTTTTTATCCAACGTATCATGTTTTATTCTGAATTCATGCTCAAGCTTACGTCTTTCCTCAAATATACGTTCTTTTTCTTCTGCAAGCCGTACATTTTCCCTGAAAAACCATTCTTTTGTATCTGCAAGTTCTTTATCACCGGCTATTTCAAATTCCTTGTTAAGCACCTGTTATGACACCTCTTCTTTTTGCTTTTTGTCTGAAAAGAGTAGCTTCAACAAAATCGGAGTTATCACCGAAGATACTATAATAAGTAAAATTACAGGTGCAAAATATTCCGGTTTAACAAGTCCTGAATCAAGTCCCTTCTGTGTGACAACAAGTGCAACTTCTCCTCTTGTCATCATACCGACTCCTGCAATTAATGACTCTTTCCATGTGTGTTTTGTAACTTTTGCCGCAAAACCGCAACCCACTATCTTACCTGCGATTGCAGCTACAATAAATAAGCCGCTGAAAGCAAGAAGACCAAAAGTCATACTCGATAAATCTGTCTTAAGTCCTATGCTCGCAAAAAACAACGGACCGAAAAACATATACGAACCGATATTGACACGCCTGTCAACATACTCAGAATCTTCAATATTACAAAGGATAACACCTGCTATAAAAGCACCTGTGATTTCGGCAACGCCAAATACTTTTTCCGCAACATAAGAAAGTGCAAAACAGAATACTATACTTAAAATGACAATTCTTCTTCTATGTGGCCATCTTTTATCAATCCATGAAAACAGTTTGTAAAGAAGGAAGCCAAAGCAACCTGATGCTACAAAGAATAATACTGTTTTAAGAATAACCATTCCTATTGGTTCATCTGAACCACCCGCTGCTCCAAGTACTATTGAAAGCACCATAATTCCAATTACATCATCCACAATTGCCGCACTGACAATTGTAGTTCCGAGCTCTGTATCAACTTTTCCCAGCTCCTTAAGTGTCTGCACCGTAATACTTACGGATGTTGCCGTCATTATTACACCGATAAATACTGCCTGGAAAAACTTGGCTGTCCCGATTGCTTCAACTCCATACCAGAAATATCCTATAATTGTACCAAAAATCAGAGGCATAAGTACACCCATAAATGCCATAAATACAGCTACAGGGCCTGTTTTTACAAGTGTCTTTAAATTAGTCTCAAGTCCTGCCGAGAACATAAGAAGTACAACTCCCACTTCAGCAAATATCTGAATATATGATGTATTGCTGGCCCATCCAAGTATCGGTCCTACAAGCAATCCTGCAAGTATCTGTCCCACAACCTGGGGAAGTTTAAGTTTACGTGCTACCAATCCAAAAAGCTCTGCTGCGGCAAGTATAATTGCCAGGTCCTTTAAATTTTCATACATAACTATCACCATTTCCTTTTTTCTAAATTATATTTTATCCCTAAAACCGTATAATGCAAGCATTTTTTTAATAAGTGGTTATATATGCGTCTTTATATCCAAGTGCTTTCATCTTTTCCATCATTATGACAGCATTAATATGGATAGTGTATGCGCCTACCTGCACTCTGTAATGCATTCCATATTTTTTGACTATTGCCTGATATCCTGATTTTCGCATATGTTCCACAAGACGTTTCGCATTATTCTCCGATAAAAAAGAACCTATCTGTACCCTCTCATACTTTTCCTCCCCTATAGGAAGACCGGTATTAAGGTATGGTTCAGGATCAATGAATCCAAAATAGTCTTTATTATGAAGATTTATATTTTCCAATGACCTGTTGTATTTTCTTATCTCAAAATGAAGATGTGCACCGTAACTTATTCCTGTGTTGCCCATATATCCTATAACAGTTCCCTGATTTATTTCCTGTCCCTCATTAACTGTGACATGTTCGAGATGTCCGTACAAGGTGACAAAATTGCCTTTGTGAAGCACCATAACGTAATTACCGTATCCCATTCCTTCTTTATCCAGTATTTTGTTGGTTCCGTCAAGGTAATTAACAACCTTAATAACTTTTCCGGCAGTATGAACCGTTATTTTTTCCAATCTGTTCTCCAATCTTACCTTTGACCAGCCCCCATGTTTACCAAAAGGCCATGTTATCTGATTATCACCTGATAATAAAACCCTGCTCATAATAATCCCCTTTTTACCTATATATTTATAATATTCCCTTATTGAGAAATTGATAAGACATAAAAAAAAGCCTTACCATAATAAAATTATTTATTATGGTAAGACCCACAAAACCTGTAAACAGGTGTTTCTTATAATTTAAATTAGAATTTACCGGCCTGTGCTGCTTCTTCGATAGAAACTGCAACTGCAACTGTCATACCAACCATTGGGTTGTTACCAGCACCAATAAGACCCATCATTTCTACATGGGCAGGAACTGATGATGAACCTGCGAACTGTGCATCTGAATGCATACGTCCGAGTGTATCTGTCATACCGTATGAAGCAGGACCTGCTGCCATGTTATCCGGATGAAGTGTTCTACCTGTACCACCGCCAGATGCTACTGAGAAATACTTCTTGCCGGCTTCAAGTCTTTCTTTCTTATATGTACCTGCAACAGGATGCTGGAATCTTGTAGGGTTAGTTGAGTTACCTGTGATAGATACGTCAACATTCTCTTTCCACATGATTGCAACACCTTCAGGAACTGAGTTAGCGCCATAGCAGTTAACTTTGGCACGAAGACCCTCTGAATATGATTTTCTTGAAATCTCTTTAACTGTGTTGGTATATGGATCATATTCTGTCTCTACGAATGTAAATCCGTTGATTCTTGAAATGATCTTAGCTGCGTCTTTACCGAGACCGTTAAGGATAACTCTTAATGGTTTCTGACGTACTTTGTTAGCCTTCTCTGCGATACCGATAGCACCCTCAGCGGCTGCGAATGACTCGTGACCTGCTAAGAAACAGAAGCACTCTGTCTCCTCCTCGAGGAGCATCTTTCCAAGGTTACCATGTCCTAAACCCACTTTACGAAGTTCGGCTACCGAACCGGGTACGCAAAACGCCTGCAAGCCTTCGCCTATGGCTTTTGCCGCTTCGCTAGCCACCTTGCAATTCTTCTTTATTGCGATTGCGCAACCGAGAGTATACGCCCAACTTGCGTTATCAAACGCTATCGGCTGAATCCCTTTAACTATACCGTCAACGTCTATATCCTTGTCGAGACAGATCTGTTTAGCCTGTTCGAGACCTTTTATCCCGTACTTAACCAAAGTCTCGTTGATTTTGTCTATTCTTTTTTCATATCCTTCAAATCGTACCATAATCTGTCTCCTACTCCTTTCTCGGATCGATATAACGAGCCGCTCCGTCAAATCTTCCGTATCTGCCGGTAGACGACTTTAACGCTTCGTTAGCATCCATGCCTGCTTTTATCTTGTCCATCATCACGCCGAGTCTTACGAATTCGTAACCTATAACCAAATTATCTTCGCTCAACGCAAGTCTGGTTATATAACCTTCGGTCAAATCGAGATATCTGACGCCCTTAGCCTCGGTGCTGTAAATAGTACCTATCTGACTGCGATGCCCCTTGCCCAAATCTTCGAGTCCTGCGCCTATTTCCAGACCGTCCTCCGAGAATGCCGATTGGCTGCGACCGTAAACAATCTGCAAAAACAACTCTCTCATTGCCGTATTGATTGCATCGCAAACCAAATCGGTGTTAAGCGCCTCCAGTATGGTTTTGCCGGGCAGTATTTCTCCTGCCATGGCGGCAGAATGAGTCATACCGGTGCATCCGATGGTTTCCACCAACGCTTCTTTTATGACTCCGTTTTTAACATTGAGCGAGAGCTTGCAAGCTCCCTGTTGCGGAGCGCACCAACCCACACCGTGTGTATAACCGGAGATATCCTTGATCTCCTTAGCCTGGATCCATTTTCCCTCTTCAGGGATGGGAGCCGGTCCGTGGTTGGGACCTTTTGCGACAACGCACATGTTGTCGACTTCCTTAGAATAAATCATAGTGTTATAGTAAAATTATAAAAAACTGTGCATATTTACGGACAGACTTCAAAACCTGTCCCACACAATATTGTCTACTTGCAAAAGTACAAAAAGAAAGCGAGAGATGCAACGTTCACTCGCTTCAATTTTCGATTATTTAAACGATTTGTTTCTATTTCCCCAAATTTTGCTATGTATAGATTACAAAGCAGAGAATTTATACATGATTCTCTTCGCTTTCGCGCTTTCCTTAATTTCACTTTTTATACAACAAATGTGTGTCAAACCGACTTATTTCCTTCCACCGGCCAATAAGGTACCATTTCCAAGAGTACGGACCGGAAAGCCATACCTATAAAGAGAGAGAGTGTGTGTCAAGATCAAGATGACGACTCCTATAAGTTGCAGATTGTAACTATAATACAAGAAAGGGTCGTATCATTACTCAATACAGAGCTTGATACGACCCTTTCTTTAATCTTTTAGGATGTTTAGATTTCAAATTATCAGCTCACCCTTTCAGAAGATAAGTTTTGGCACATTCTTATTTTCAAGACAACGGTTCCTCGCCCCTTAGAAGCCTTTTCCAACGAAGGATTCCCGTTCCCTTAGTTCCAGAAATTCCAACTTAGTCCGAAACGGAACACACGTCCGTTCAGGGCATAGTGAGGTGTGAAGAAATACTCCTTACTCCCTGAGCCTGCATTGATATGGCTCATCATCACAAAGAAGCGGGTATGCTTCAGATGGAAATTGGCATACACATTGACAAGTGGATAGCCTCCCGTCTGCTCTTTTGTAGCATTGCCCTGCACGGCATAGGCACCCAGTCCAGGCACATAAGCAGGTGCGTCATACTTTGTATAGTAACGTGCGTCGGCACCGAAATCACACTTAAGCACCTTCGCTATTTTAAATCTCAAATAGAGATTGGTATAGATATTGAGTGCCGGCAACGGAAGTGCGTCATTGTCGGTCGACTTCTGCCATGTCACCACGCTCTCCCAGTTAAGCGGTCCGAAAGTCAGATCCTGTGCCAGCTGCGCAGTCAATACAGTGATGGGCGATCCGCTCTGTACCACATAGGCAGCATTGTTCACGCGCCCGGCCTCCGTGACATCATAGGTAGTGGCCAGATAGGCATAGTTGCGAAGCTCATCAAATGCGAAACGCAAGGTGGTACGCGTCTTCTGATAGGAAAGCGACCCCTGGGCTCGCAGATGATCAGTCATGCTGAGATCATTGTCCCACCAGAAATGGCGGTCCTCCCCAGAGCCGAAGGAGCGTCATGATGATAGAAGCCGTCGGCTTTCAATGTGACAGTGTCACCGAACAGGGGGAAATTAAGGTCGGCCGTAGCGTCAATGCGGATCCGCCCGGCATCGTCTCCGACAACACCCACAGATCCTGTCACGGCATAGTGGAGCAGCTTGCCTTGCGTTTTGCTGATCTGTCCGCCCACATCGATGGTGTTCTTATTCCACGAATAGCGCCCCGTAGTATTAGGGACAGAATAATGACGAAGCTCATGCTGGGCAAACACCTTCAGGCCGGCCTTGGCCCATTTGTTAAACCCTTCCAGCATAGAGATAGCCAGCGTATTCTTCAGATCCAGGAACTGTGTCTTGTCATAGATAGAATCGTTGGCTAAACGCTCTTCCACGTCAAAGGTGTCTGCATAATAATTCTCCGGCGTCTCATAGGCCTGATAGATACGTCGGTAGTTGTCGAGCGTCATCGTATGGATGAAACTGGTCACTGGCACATATTCATCCTTCATCCACATCGTGTCCTCTTTGGCCTTCTCGCCGGCTGCAAGCAGACTGTCTGCCGCCGCCTTACCCGCTACAGTAATGCGTTGGCTCGTCGAGTCGGCGGTCTCCTCGCGCTTACCTGTAGCGATCTTCGCATTGTCCGGTCGCCCGGCAAACCCCGGCTCGGCACTCGTTGTATTGCGGTTCGTACGCCGTCCGTTTGTCGTATCGTCATCACCGTTCTCCTTCTCTGCCCGTTTGGCCGCATCTTTCTTTGCTTCCATGGCAAACTTACGGGCTTTGATCTCCTCCTCTGTCATCTTCACCTTCCGGTGAAAACCGACATTGTAGCGGTGCGTGAGAAATATATGCTGGTTGTCATTACGGTTCCAGTTTTTCGACATCATCACCGGGATCTCTTCCAGCGCATAGCTCTCCGAGAAGATTTCCGGATGGGTGATGTAGTTATCATCGGTGATACCTCCGTTCTCTGCCACCTTCTGGTGATTGGTCGAGAAGAGGATATGGGCTTGATAGTGGTCACCGAGATAAGAGCCGTACATCGTATAGTTAAAATGAGAAGTGCTCTGACTGGTATAGTAGCCACGGGCATAGAGATAGTCGACATTAAATCCTACACCCAACCGCTTTCCGGCATTCACACCAAACTTGGCTATAAAATGGTCCTCACCGTTCACACGGTTACCGCAACTGTTATAACTCAGATTGGTAAATGGCGACAGCGTATTGGTAAAATGAAACTGTGTCGGATCCTTCACAAAAAAGTCGTAAGGCTCTATAAAGAAGAAATCCTGACGGGTCGGCCGGTCGGCATAAATACGGTTGATGCGCGGTGTACCGTTATTACCCGTCGTATTGTATTCACTTCGCAAACCTGAGGTGAAGATCGAATTCATAAACATGTGTGGCACAGTGTCTAGCTTTGCCGGTGTGCGGTCTCCAAATGCGTCTACGGTCCATTCATAGATACCGTGGGGCACCTCTTTATCCGTACCGAGAGAGTCAGCCGACTTACGGCTGTTGCGTGTCGACAGGTTACCGTTCTGATCAATCTGGTTGAAGCCATTCTGGTCAACCCGATTCATGTCCAGCTGGGCAGCGGCCGGCAGGAAAGCAAAGAGCAACAACAGCAATGTCAGCCCCCGACCGTACATCCAGGATCTCTCGCCGCCTTTCGTCATTCCCATCCACTGGCCGTCGCGCTCCCTTCTACTACATGTTCTCAATGAATAAATCTCAGTGCGCATTCTATCAGCTTAAAAACCATAGCAGCAAGAATAACGATGATTCCTATCGTCTCGTTGCTTAAGAAATAAATCATGATGCCGATGATTGCTCCGATCATAAAGATCAGATTAAGTACGTTCCGCACCTTTATAAATCTTGCTTTGGGCAAGACACTCTCCCCACGATAAGAATGGCGTGAGGCACGTTCTTTTCCTTCCATATAAGTGGTATTATTGCTTTATAATCAATATTTTATATTCAATGCTTTACAAATTCCCTCAAAGACATCGTCCTTCCGGTCAATTGTCTTGCGGCGAAACTTGGCCACACCACGCACGAGTTTGGTTCCTTTCTTGTTGACGGCCTTCTTATCTGTGATGAGCTCCTCAGCCGTCTCGCTGAACCCCGTGCTGCGGTCCATCTCATACTCATAGCTCAGACGATCCATCGTCAAATGAAGATGCTGGTCCGTACATGTGGCAATGAGCATATAGTTGAATACCGTCCGATCCAAAGAGAGGAAACTGGAAGAAAACACAAGATCTTCTTTCATACGGGCAGCGATGATATGACGCGACTTGTTCACCAAGGCTATACGGCTGATGTCGTGCTGGTTTGGCTGCCGGATGAGCATTTCCATATAGGCATAGACACGATTGTATATGCTGTCGGCACTCATACCGGGCACATCGCGGTCAAGAGTGAACACCACCTTACCGTCAATCTCTGGCACAGCACCCCTCAGATAAGGCAGATCAGCAGAGTCGGCTGCCTCTACATGTTTTGTTTTCTTTTTTACCTCTTGTTTGACTGCTGTCTTAGTTTGATCATTGGTAGGTACCTCCCACTCACTTTGCGCTTCTGCCATGAGAGGCATTGCCAACAATAAAGCCAAAAATATTTTTCTCATATTCCAAGAAGACTATAATCTGAGCAAAGTTAGTAAATAATGCGAAAATTACCTTACCTTTCTCTCCTTTTTAACGTTTAACCCTCTACTTTTATAGAAAATACGGGAGAAAGACTCCATCGGCATCATGTCGCCCTAAACCCAAATGGCATTAGAGATTGAACCGTTTTTTCTATGCTGGGTTGTCCGTCCTTTGGCATATCAGGGCCATGTCAAGACAAAAGACGAACAGAAGACCGACAGGAAGCCGGAAAACATCAGGCCAACCTATAGGTCGAACACGATTCAGAGTTAGGTGCCCTGTCAACCGGCAGGCTGTGCAACGCGTCCGATGGCCGACAAAAAGGACAAAAAAAACAGGAGCCAGCTTCTTTAGCCGACTCCTGCTCATGTTTTTATTCTGGAAAATCTATTTTTCTTCCTTGATTAGTTCATTGGCTTAACGGTAGAACGTGCCTCCTTACCCTTCTGTCGTGCCTGTTCCATCTTCTGCAACTGCTCCTCTGTCAGGATCGACTTCAGTTCCTTACGATAAGCCTCGATAGCGGTACGACGCTGTACCATCTTCTCTTTCATCGCCGCTTTCTGCGAGTCTGTCAGCCGAGGACGCTGAGGATGACGCATGACAGAGTCTTTCTGTGCCAGAGGGCATCCCAGCTGCATTTTTCTTTCTCCACGAAAATGACGTCCCGGGCCGCGCATGACCATCGGACGACCGATAATGTCCTTGTATTTAGTATTCAGCTCCAACACTTTCTTTGCCTGTTCCTTAGACAGTCCCAGAGCATCGGTCATACGTGCTGTCACCTCTTCCGGTGTAGCCTGCTTGCATGTGCTGTCATAGCGCTGTTGCATCATCATGTGCATGCGTGGCAGGCGGTGAGTCACCTCGTCATTTGCATTCATCGTTGTGACAACACTCATCAGACCCATAGTTAAAAGAGCCGAGATCATTAATTTTCTCATAATGCAATTCCTTTCATTAAATATATTTGAACTTATTATCCTTATTATTACCGCTCTTTTCTTGCGGCTCACACGAATAAGACGTAAAGCACATGCCCGGGGTTTAATCCCATCTGATCTTTTTTACTTAAAAATCCTTGATAAATCCCCTGACAACCTGATTTTTCTCTAGAAAGCCCTATAGGTCTATAAGAAACATTGAACCCCAACCGGCCATTAAGTC
>ENA-OPNI01000878-OPNI01000878.1-human-gut-metagenome-genome-assembly--contig:-NODE-878-length-9577-cov-4.176329_pt1 | contig 9577 bp, 6 predicted proteins | sample MGYA00241538_ERZ501773 | MGnify/ENA primary metagenome ERZ501773 (study PRJEB25962, sample SAMEA2042556) | human gut metagenome | biome: human gut; feature: human-associated habitat; material: faeces...
AAATCGCAAAAAAACTGTCGTGTCATGAGAGGATAAAAGAGTTGCGGAAATGAGGAATTATATCATCTTCAAAGGTATGGTCACCCTCTGTAACTTGGTAACAGAACCATTCACCCACCATAGGATTTTCACCGTTTGGCTCGTCATCGTCAGAGCAAGCGGCGAAGTTCACGCACAAAACTACGGCTAATAAAGCCATTCCTATAAATTTCAATGTTTTCATCTGTTTTTGGTTTTAATGAGGTTATTAAGAAATTATTTTGAATTGTTTTCACTTGTGTAGGTAATAGACTTTTCCAACTATAAGTGGATATATCAGATTTACCGCTTGATAAAAAACATTTAGTTTCCTCTTAGTTTCTTTTCTATGTAATCGTTTATATATTGATTTTTCTTCTTATCATAATCACTTGCAAAGTAACCTTTACAAATTATAGATGATAATATAATGGAGATGGGAAAACCGATAAGTCCTGTAAATGCACAAAATCCCAAAACATAGCCCCATGTTGGAATTGTGTATAATTTTCCCCACCATAGGATTAGTATTGAACAGACACCAATAATTGCAGCTATACCGCAAACTAATGTCCCATAGAAAGTGTCTTTGCTGTACTTCTGGCTTCTTATATATCCTTTATCATTTATTAAAATTTTATCCTTATTTCTTTCCCAACTTTCTTCAGCTATTCCCTTTAATAATTCGATGCGTTGATTTTCCTTTTGTTCAATTTTTCGCTGACGTGTGGCTTCTATATAAAGTTGCTGCTGTCTTTCTTCTTCTTGTATTCTTTTGACTTCCTTTTCTTCAAAGTAATGTGTAAGCTCTCTTAAACTCTTAGGGACAAAGTTTGATTTCTGACTTTCATCAATCATAAAAGCAAACTTATTCGTTCCATCTTGTTGCAAAGCAAATATATTCTCATCAACAAATGCAGGATGTAGCATATAAGATTCTTTGGATGTGCTTATTACCAAAGATTTATTTGCAGGAATATATTGCCAAGTGGCATGAGTTACTTTCCCATTAAAAGAGATTATCAGAGAGCCATCCTCTTGAAATATATAAATCTCTTTCTCTCCACTATCATTAAAAATCCACCACGATTTATTGCACAGTATTGTCTTAGCATCCAGCTTTTCACTGAAACGCTTGTATCTATTGAGTGTGTCAAAAAAGAATGTTTTCATAACTTGTTATGAGGTAATTTGTAATTATATCAGGTATCTGTTTCGTATTCAAGGAAAGGTAACTACTCAGCACCCCTATGGGCATGAGTAATCGTCTTACTGTTGTACTACAGCAAGAATTGCATTGAATTTAGAATTTCCGTTCTTCATAGCAGTTTCAGCAATGGAGTGCAACTTGGCAAAATCATCGGCACCGCTGTCTGTTCGGAAGCAACCGCTGACTTTCTGCTTTATCTTGATTTTCCTAACTCCCCGCTCACTGGCATTGTTCTCGTAAGGCACACTTGGATTGGAGAGAAAGGTAAATAGGTAGTCTTTGACTTTAAGGATACCCCTCTTGAATTTCTCAAACTCGTTATCTAAATGCGTGAGGCTTTCACCCAAGAGGTTCTTCATCTTTGTCTTCAGTACCTTTATCTTTCTAGAGGTAATGTTGTCCTCTCTTCTGAGATTTATAGAGTGTTCTATCAGATGGATGAATCTCCGTGACCAGTCCTGGTTTGAATCCAGTTCGTTCAGATACTCTGCATTCCTAAGAAGATGAGCCAGGCAGACCTGATGGTCCTTAACATTCATCTTGAAGTAGCTCTGATGTCTGTCAGTCACAAGTGTCGAATAGGGAAGTCCCTTTGGAAACTTGGAATCTATGGCCTTCTGACCTCGCGATTCTGACTGGAACACGTATGTAAGCAGGTCGTTCTGGAATATCCAGTTCCAATGCAGATGCTTTCCTACCGCAGCACCTGTTTCATCGGCTCCTACGCCAGACGCTGTTTCCAGCCTCTTGCGTATTTCCTCGTATGCACTATCAGCCTTGCCGCTATTCTCTTTGAGTATGTTCTGCACTGTTCCCTCACTTATATTCTGGCCGGACAGGTCGGATATAAGTTCTGCAATCCTTTTGAACGGAATACATTGCACTACATTGAGGTATGTCACCAGTGCACGGAGGTTGTCACCATACTTGATACGACAGTTGGGAGCTTCGCAGTTGTTTACGCAACCGCATTCACAGACCTTCTCGTAATACTGTTCCTCGCAGGTCTCTACGACCACCTTGATATCAACAATTTGTGTCTTACGGATCTTCTGGCATGGTATATCAATCAAGAGCCGACCACAGCTTTTACAATAGACTGGTTCGTGCTTTACAATTACGTCTGGTTCTGCTATAGTCTGCAGTGTGTGACCCTTGTGGCCAGGCTGTCCACCGCTCGGCTTTCCGCTTGGCTTGCGAAGAGACTTTGTCCTGCGCTGCTCACGGGAAGCGATACTTTCTTGGGATGGAGGGATACTGCTGTTACTGCTGTTTTTCTCGGGCTTTCCTGGTGTACTTGATGTATCGTCATCAGTTTCCTCGAGTTCCTTGATGCGCTCTTTAGCAACGGCAAGTTCTGCCTTTGTGGAAGCAAGTTCTGTCTTTAGATTATGTATCTCCACGTCCTTCTGGTTAATGACACGATTGAGGCGTCCGATCTCCTCAGTCTTCTCGGAGTCGGACTTCTCAAGTTTGCGCAGACGCTGGTTTATCTGGCGCAAAACAACATCTATGTCAGTACAGTCGCTTGCCATTTTTTGGTGCAAAGATAAGCATTTTTCTCCACATGGCAAAATCACGATTTACATCCCTTAACGCAGACTTTAGACTTACGGGGAATGCAAAAACGCATCTCCTGGCAGATAATCTGTTGAAGGGCGATAATAGACAAAGGAGACATGTTGGAGGCATCATCGGAAAAGAACTCGTTAAATGAACTGTTTTAAACAGTCTATGTCCTCATCGACTCAATCATTAAAAAGTTTGTAATGATGAAGAAAATAAGCAAAATCAAGTTTATGCTTTATTAACGAGAAGTTTTCTATAGGGGTGCTGAGTAGTTACAAGGAAAGGTACCATGATTTTTAACATATTCTGTCAGTCTGTCTATTAAGGCTTCTTGGTATTTTTTATATAGTGGCTTGCTGTCCAACTCATAAGCATCTGAATAATCTTGAATAGCTTTTGCTACGAGTTCTCCTGCATCACTTCCTAATTCTTGAAAAGCCTTTGTTTCGTAAGCTGTTGCTCTAACTCCTAAAATATCCGCTTTTTCTTTAGGGTCAGTAACCAAAGCCAATGCTCTTCCTAAATCCACTATCCCATCAAAACTTTTTAGGTCAAATATTTTAATATCCCCTCTCGTAAAATATCCACGATAATAGTCAGGTGCAAGTTCTATTGCTTTGTCACAATCTATGATAGCACCGTTATAGTCTTGAATCATCTTCTTTACATTTGCACGTGCAGCATAAGCCTCTGCTGTTGGATATAGTTCAATGGAATAGCTAAATGCCTGTAATGACCTTGCATATAACTCTTGATTATCACTTGAATATGGATTAGGAGTACCCAATATGACATATTGATAGTATAGGTTTCCTATGTAAAAAAGAAGTTCTGCATCATAATTTGTAATTTCCAATGCTTTGCCAAATGTAGCTAAGGACATTTCACAAAAGTCTGCATTACCTGTGTTGAGAAATATGCGTAGATAGATTCTTCCTAATATTTTGTAGTAGTAAGATATGTTTTTACCTCGTTCACAGGCTTTATTTAAGTTACCTAACGCCAACTCAATTTGTCCTGCATTGTATTCAATCATTCCTTTTGTAAAGAGGGCTAAATGATTTTGTGGATTCAAGCTCAATTCTTTGTTAAGTAGGGTGAGTGCTTCATTTGTATTGCCTGCAAGGTAAGCATCATTGGCAGACTTTACCAATTCTGTTTCTAATGGATTAGAAACCATTTGAGAAACTTGGATGTTTCGTTTCTGATTGAGTTTGTAGATTTGAGTGGCATTAATGCCAGACCGAGAGAAAAACTCAATTTCTTGACTCCGGCTGAGGTCTTTTTCAAAAATATTTCGTAATGTTGCACTCGCTGGTTGACTCTGCCGATGACATCCGAAAGAACCCTTTCCAAAGATAACACAAAAGCAGGAGACAGACAGCTCACCAGAGCGTCTATCTCCTGCTTTTATTTTGTCCCCTCCTATATCCTATCCCTCTTCCTTACATGGCATCCGTCCTAAAGTTGTTCCTCCATCCCGTGGCATCTCCATTGGTGTAGGCGAGACCGTGTCATGTAAAGAAATGTAGTAGCATCTTATCTACCTACCTTTTCACACCGACTTCCTGCCTGGTATTTTCCACGCTCCTGCTGCGATTGAACGATATATCCATATGGCAAGACTCATAGCGCCTGCAGGGTACATCCCTGTATAATCAGCCATCGCTTCCCAATATATTATAAAATCTTCTCCATTTTACGAGACCATAAAAAATAAATACTATATTTGCGATATCATTTGAGATCTACTAAATTTGAGAGCTTTCGTCTGAGACGCACTCTATGAAACACTGCCACAACCCGAAGAGGTGGAAGCTATTTTGAAGTAGCAGCAGTCTCACTGATACGGCTGCCTGATTGCAGGGATTATCCATTCTGTTCATCCAAATTTTATATTTTATATGAGAACGCAACCTCTACTGCTTGTCCTGATATTCATGGCACTCGGCTTATCGAAGGGCCGGGCGCAAAAGATACAGATCTGGGACAATCCTACCACCGAGTATGGAAACGTTTATTTTGACGGATTCTTCAATATCGCCATGGACATCACCAAGGTGGAGCTGAAAGAAGACGAGACCGTCGTTCGCGCTACGATCAAGAAACGCTCGGACTATCCCAATATGGGTCTGTTCCGGTTTTCAAAAGACACTTATCTCCTTGCTGACGGCAAGCACTATCCTGTGCAGTCGGCCGAAGGAATAGAGTTCGACAAGTTCCGCCAGACAGAAAAGAATGGCAGACTCGACGTGACCTTCCACTTCCGCCCTTTGCCAAAGAACACAAAAACGTTCGACTTCATCGAGGGGATGGAAAGGGAGCCTTCCAGATAAAAGGCATCAAGCCGGTGGAGGAAAGATGGAAAGACCTCTTTCCGTCTTATTGGCGTGACGACCAGACCGGAGAATGGGTGATTGCCTTCCTCGGCGACCGGGCCATCTATGACAACAAGATCTGGGATATGGAGGCTGAGATCACTCACAAGGGGAAAGAGGCAAAGATCACCCTAAGACATGACGGCGAGAAGATACCGGTTCAGATAGGCAAGAACCGGAAAGGCAGGCGCACAATACAGATCGGCAAGCAGAAACGAACCCTCTCATTGATTACCGGCCGCTTTATGCCCGACTATCCCGAGAAGGATACGCGTACTGATTTTGTTGATCTGGGCAACCGATCCGATACCGTTACGTTCATCGGTTGGCTAAAGGATATGCCTGACTATCTGAAAGACAAGAAACAGATTCAGGTGAACTGTTCCGACTTTATTAAAGACGAACAGGTGGAGCATACCGCCCTACTCGATTCGCTCGGTCGTTTCTCCATAAAGATTCCTCTTGCCAGCAGCTATGAGTTTTTCTTCGATTGGGGCCGGTGCTACATCCGCACGGTCTTTGAGCCGGGAAAAACCTATTTCCTCCTCTATGACTTTAAGGAAGGGCGCCGCTTCTTCATGGGCGATAATGTGCGCTTGCAGAACGAGCTTCTTAAATATCCCCTCGAATGGTTCGACAGGCAGATGGAAAAAGGCAATGACCTGGACGAATTTCTGGATGCCACCGACAGCATTCTAAGAGTTAAATACGCATTGATTGACACCCTCTGCCTTCAGCATCCGACACTCTCCACACGCTTCTGTCAGTTTAGCAAGGAAAATATGACTGCCCAAGCAGCACGCGAACTGGGACAGGCGCGATTCTATACGCCGACACTCCATCTGTCTCCTCGTGCCCGCCAATATGCCTACGAACATTTCTGGAAGGAAATGTCCAGGCCCTACACATTACACCGCGATTGGAGAGTTTTCATTCGCGACTATACAGATGACATCATTCCGAAAAGCGACGTGCTTGATTTTATTGAGGATTTTGCATCCAACGCCGAGGAAATTGAGTTTCTGAAAACATTTAAGTCGTGGATTAAAGAGACCAATGCCCGACTGGCTTCTATAAAAGACAAGGAGGAAAGGCAACATCTCGCGGAACAAATCAACAAGGAGAACAAAGACCTGATAAGAAAAGGATATGCTCTCCTCAATTCTCCAAAGGTACAGGAAATTATAAATAGTAAGATGTTCGTGAAGAATACGCGCCGGAAAATCCATGTGCTCGACTCCATCGGTGCCGATCCTTTCATAAAGAGAGTTCTTCTGTGTGAGGATGCCTATACAGCAATTGACAACACCCGTAAGCCCCTTAGTCAGGAGATAATGGACTCGTTGGCCGTATGGACCGATAACTCGCCGGCTCTTCAAGGTATTAGGGAGAAAAATGAATTCTACACAGCCCTTGCCAACCGGGAGCTGGATCAGCTGGTCTTGAAAACGGGCTCGGAGGTGGAGGGCTTGCAGGAAGGAAAGGAGATTCTAAGCAAGCTCACAGAGCCTTATCGGGGGAAATTTATTCTTCTCGATATCTGGGGGACATGGTGCAGTCCTTGTAAGGATGCGCTTTCTCACTCACAGGAAGAGTATCAGCGGTTGGCCAAATACGACCTGCAGTATATGTATCTCGCCAACAACAGTCCGAAAGACACCTGGGAGAATGTGATCAAAGAGTACGACGTGACGGGTAGCAATGTAGTTCACTTCAATCTGCCGGGTGAGCAGCAGCAAGCCATCGAGAGCTATCTCAAGGTCTCCGCTTTTCCGACCTATAAGGTGATCGACCCGGAGGGCCGCGTGCTTGATGTGACGGTAGATCCCCGTAATCTTGATTCCACCGAAAGGTTGTTCCAGCAGCTTACCGGCAAATAGCTTCCTGACACTTTCGCATGATGAAAGACTCCTAACACGTCAGAATAGATAATAGTTCTCTTTCTGATGTCTTTCAGATTTAAAAATGAACGACAGAACAAGGCATCCACTCCTTTCCGATCTCGCACAGACCGGAGAGAAGCGGATGCCTTACATCGTTGTAGCGTGTCCTTAATGGGCTTATACCGACTTCCGTTTTCCACCCATCTTCTTGACAAGAGGGGCAGAAGATACAGGAATGTATGGGATTGACATGGGGATAATGGCTTGGTAACTCAATTTAATGCCCTATATCACGTCCGGATATTCATCCGCATTTCATGGTTTGTCAAACATTACCGTTGCTTCTATCTTGAGCCTTTACCTCAACAGGAATGCTTGAACCCGTAGCCCGGAAAAGAGATCCGTTTCAAATACCGGCCTGCAGATATCACATCTGGACTGCTCTCTGATACGGAGGAGATGAAAGCCGCCGACAAGTCGGTATTTACCCCGGCTCGGTCGTTAAGCCACAAATACTTATCCTTAATATTATCCTATTGCCTTGCCGACCGGCTTCTACCCTCTCGCCGACATCCCGCCCGTCGCTTTATATTTAAGCTGTGCCTTTGACAATAGTGACAGACCGACAACCGGAAATAGAAGAAAATCATTCGGATCTCCCATATCCAATTCGGAATAAAAAAGCCCTCGCAACATTCGGTACATACGTTGCGAGGGCTCTATGATCAATAGGAACGTGGCCGCGCCCCCTCCAATATATCCGAGAAATTATTCGGCACCGCCATTGTCGATGATCTTGATCTTCTGGCGGATAAGCTCGATATCGTCCTTCAGTTTCTGTGCTCTGCGGTTCATCTCACCCACAAGGGAGTTGCCCTTCTTCGAAGAGATGCTCAGGAAGCCGAGGTTATTCTCAAAGGTGGTCAGCTCCTGCTTCAGCTGTTCATAACGGCGCACCAGACGGCCACGCTCCGTGTCGACAGCATCCTCACCGCGCTTAGCCACAGACTTCAGATTCTGCTTGAAGTTGTCGAGACGGCGGTTGTTGATAGAGATGTGCAGCTTGCTATAAAGCTCGTTGAGGGTGTCGTGGTACTCCTTATACACCTTGTCCTTCTCTTTATAGGGCACATGTCCTACCTTATTATATTCCTCTACCAGAGCCTGGATCTTCTCCTGTGCATCGTCCGCGGTCTCCTCGAGAAGAGCCTTCATACGGGCAATGATATCACGTTTCTGCTCCAGATTGGCATGCTCCTCACTGTGCGTGCCTGCATGGGCAGCCTTGCGTGCCTCGAAGAAATGGTTGCAGGCACCGAGGAACTCAGCCCAGAGCTGGTCGCCCGTCTTATGGGGAACGACACCGACCGTCTTCCACTCTTTCTGCAGAGCGATGAGCTTGTCAGCCGTAGAACGCCACTCCGTGCTGTCCTGTAAAGCCTTGGCCTTCTCGATGAGCGCTTTCTTCTTCTCGATATTCTTAGCATATACTTCCTTCAGATTTTTGAAGAACTCTCCCTTGCGTCCGAAGAAGTCGTCGCAAGCGGCACGGAAGCGCTGGAAGATCTTGTCGTTCATCTTCTGCGGAGCGAAGCCGATGGTCTTCCACTCCTGCTGCAGCTCGATGATCTGCTTGGTGTGCTTGTCCCAGTCGCCAACACCTTTATTCTCTTCTTTGGCAATGGCCTCCACCTTCTCACAAAGCTCTGTCTTACGGTTCAGGTTGTCTGCCTCCTTGGCACGGAGCTCCTCGAAGTGCTGCTGATGCTTCTTGTTGATCACCGTGCTGGCAGCCTTGAAGCGGGCCCAGATCTGCTCGCGCAGATCCTTAGCCACAGGACCGGTCTCACGATACTGCTGGTGAAGATCCTGCAACTGGTGGAACGCGCTCACTACGTCTGGCTCGTCGGCCAGTTTCTCTGCCTCCTCGCAAAGGTGCGTCTTGATCTCAAGATTGCGTTTGAAGTCATACTCGCGTGCCTCACGGTTGAGGTTGAGCAAGTCGTAGAAATTCTCCACCTGGAGCTGATAGTTACGCCAAAGCTCACTAGCCTGCTGTGCGGGCACATTCTTTATCTCTTTCCACTCCTGCTGGAGCTGTTTGAATTCCTGGAACGACTTGTTGGCCTGATCGGGCGATGTTGCCAATGCCTTGATCCGGTCGATGATCTCGAGCTTACGCTTCAGATTAGCCTCTTTCTCAGCCTCCTGCTGCTGGAAGATGCGGGCGCGCTTCTCCTTGATGATCTGCATCTCGGCCTTGAAAGCATGCTCCACATCGTCGGGCATAATCTGATACTCATCAGGATTGCCACCTTTGTCAAGATAATCTTTCAGCGCCTGATCGCGCTCTGCCTGATGGAGACGATAGAAGCTCGACTTGAGGTGCTCCACCTCGTCTCTCGAAGGATTGTCCTCACTCTGGGCTATCTCCTTGGCACGCTCCAATACCTCTACCTTAGAAGTATAGACATGCCGGGCGGGACTCTCGGTCCCGGAAACAGCTGCTCCGGCCGGTG